>OLOS01000041.1_pt1 | contig 147256 bp, 127 predicted proteins | sample 1672631 | NCBI WGS metagenome assembly OLOS01 (sample SAMEA3136707, study PRJEB25190) | human gut metagenome | biome: human gut; feature: human-associated habitat; material: faeces | place: Austria | collected 2013
TCCGTTCATCCGGTGTTCCCCGCAATATGTCAAAACGGCGCATCATGTATCCATAGCACAACACAGCCGATACGCCTTGTGAAAAGACCGTAGCGATGGCGGCTCCCGCCACTCCCCAGTGGAAGATGAATATGAAAACAGAATCCCCTATGACATTTATCACATTCATGACAATGGACGCCTGCATGGAAATCTTTGAATTGCCCATGGAGCGGAACAGGGCCGCGCAGGAATTATAAACCGACAGGAACGGATAGGATATGGCTGATATTACCAGATAAGTCCTGGCATTCCTCATCACATCCTCTGCCACACCGCTGTAGAGCAATGACAGGAAGCCTCTGCGGAACACGATGCACACCGTCATGATGACCAGGGAAAGTATCCCGGTTATGATTAACAGCTGGTCCGCGGACTGGCAGGCCCTGTCCTGCCGCTTCTGTCCCAGGTACTGGGAGGACACCACGGCGCCTCCGGTGGCCACCGCTGCAAATATATTGATGAACAGGGTATTGACCATATCCACCAGAGACACGCCCGAGGTGGCCGCTTCCCCCACGCTTGATACCATCATGGTATCCACCATCCCCACTGACACAGCCAGAATCTGCTCCACAATCAGCGGAAATATCAATCTCCTCAAGTCTGCATTGGAAAACATGTATCCCCCCGGATTCCTCTTTTCCATGTACCTTTTACCGTCCTCTTCCCACTGCGCACCCATATTACCACAAAAAAATGACGCAGAATGTTATCTATAAAAGCCTACCCCAACCAACATTCTGCGTCAATCTTCAATTTATCCAAAATTCCCTGTTAATTCACATCTTATTTTGCATTTACTTCCATACCGCATTCCGTGCACATGGTCATGGCGGCTGCCATGGACTGTTCATCCTTTGCCATCATCTCATAGAACCGGTATCCGCCGCTTAAGTTCCATGTCCTGGCCCCTGCCTGGTCAAGGATCCTCTGGGCAAGATAACCCCTCAGCCCAATCTGGCATGTAATATATATGTCCTTAGTCAGATCCAGTTCACCCATGCGCTCCCTTAAGCTGTCCAGAGGAATATTGATAAAGCCCGGGATGGTACCCCCGGCATACTCTTCCTCGGTGCGCACGTCCAGCCGGACCGCATCCTCAGGAATGCTGTCCAGGTCTTCCAGATAGAAAGGCTTCATAAGGCCTTCCATCACATTGCCGATAACATACCCCGCCATGTTCACAGGGTCCTTGGCCGATGAAAATGGAGGCGCATAGGCCAGTTCCATTTCCTGTAAATCATATCCGGTCAGCTGAAAGCGCACCGCGTTGGCCAGGTCGTCAATCCTCTTGTCCACGCCTTTCCCGCCCACGATCTGCGCGCCCAGGATAACGGCTGTCCCAGGGTCAAACAGGGTCTTGATGGTCATCATGTCCCCGCCCGGATAATAGCCTGCCTGGGACGCGGAGGTGGTGATTACCTTGCGGTAGGGCCTTCCCTGGGCAATGAGGGATTCTTCCTTTTCCCCGGTCACTGCAACGGTCATATCAAAAAACTTCATCACCGAAGTGCCCTGGCTTCCCTTATAGGCGGTCTTTCTGCCGCAGAGGTTGTCGCCCACGATGCGCCCCTGCTTATTAGCCGGGGATGCCAGGGGAATCAGCACTTTCTGTCCGCTGACCACATGCTCCACGGATACTGCGTCCCCAAGGGCGTAAACATCTTCCGCCGAGGTCTCCATGTACTGGTTCACGAGGATTTCCCCTCTGGCTCCCAGTTCAATACCGCTGTCCTTTAAGAATCCGGTATCCGGGCGCACCCCGATGCTCATGATTACCATGTCTGCCGGCACCCTGGCGCCGTTATCCAGGATGACCCCGTCCTTATCCATGGACGCGCAGGTATGTCCCAGATAGAGTCCAATCCCCTGCGCCCGGATATAATTATGTACTGCATGGGCCATATCCATGTCCATAGGAGGCATTACATGACCAGCCCCCTCCACCACCGATACCCTGATGCCCTGTTCAGCCAGGTTCTCAGCCATCTCAAGTCCGATGAAGCCGGCTCCGATGACAGCGCAGGAGGCAGGCTTATGTTCCTTCACAAAGTCATATACCGCATAGGTGTCAGGTATGTTCCTCAGGGTGAATACATGGTTCTCCCCTATCCCCGGAATACCCGGACGGACAGGTCCGGCTCCCGGCGAAAGCACCAGCTTGTCGTAGCTTTCCTCATAGGTTTCTTCCCCATGCCTTACAACCACGCACTTTTTCTCCGTGTCCACGGATACCACCTGGCTGTCCACACGCACATCCACGTTAAAGCGTGCATGGAAACGCTCCGGGGTCTGAAGCTGCAGGGCGTCCTTGTCCGTAATCACGCCGCCGATATAATAGGGCAGCCCGCAGTTGGCATAGGAAATATATGCCCCTCTTTCCAGCATGATGATTTCCGCCGTCTCATCGTTCCTGCGAAGCCTTGCGGCGGTTCCTGCGCCTCCGGCCACACCTCCTACAATCACAACCTTCATCAATGATCCATCTCCCTTATAAATAATGTGGGGTGCAGGGTGTCAGTACCTCGCATCCGTTTTCAGTAATCAGTACCATGTCCTCGATGTTGAATCCGTTCACGCCGTCAATATAGCAGGGCACCTCCATTGCAAGCACCATGCCCGCTTCAAGGGGCCTTGTCTCTGAGGCATTGATGTAGGGCGCCTCTGCCGTTGCCGGACCCATACTGATGGAATGGCCCTGGTGTCCCCTTCTGTAGCAGGGGAACATTTCCTTCACATAGTCATAAGCCGCGTGGTACAGCTCATTCATCGGAAGGCCTGGCCTGGCAGCCGCAATCATCCTGCGCTGTCCCTCATACAGCCTGTCCTTCAGCCTCATCAGGGCCGGGTCCCCGTTGCCGATGATCCATGCCCTGGAGGTATCCGTGGTATAAAAATCAAACTCCGCGTTTACCCCTGCGTCAAACTTGACCACATCCCCGTCCTTAACAATCCCATCGCCCGGAAGGGTCAGACGTGCGCCCGAAGGGCCTGTGGAAAACATGGACCAGGCGCTTGGCACGCAGGATCCGGACTTAATGACATCCTCCCGGAAGCAGTCGGACATCTCCTTTTCCGATACCCCGATTCCCGCCATCCTGCTGACCTGGGTAAATCCATGGTCTGCAATGCGGCAGAGCTCCCGGAACATCTGGATTTCTTCTTCTGTCTTGATGCTCCTGGCATACACGAACAGGTCTGAGATATCCACCAGCTGCGCTTCGGGGAACTTCTCACAAATCATATTATAGTACGGAACCGTGAGATAGTCCATCTCAACGCCGATCCGTTTATCCGCCAGGTCGCATTCTTTTACAAACTGCTCCAGTCTGTCTGCCGAGCTTTCCATCCTGGCCTTGTCGGGAAGCACTGCTCCCTGGGCGATTTCCGGCCAGGTCTTTAATCCGACCCAGGTGTCGTAAGGGTCGACCACAAAGCCAAGACCCGCGGACTTAATGCGGAACGTGGCAGCCTCAAAATCCATGGTTGTTATATGGGTGGGCGCCTTATCGTCCGAGCGCATGACTGCCAGCGTAAAACCCGGCTGCCTTGAGACCGTGTGCTGGTGCCCCCCAAAACCTGTGACATAATGGAAATTCTCCGGCGAGGAGACGATTGCCCCGTCCAGGCCCCTTTCCTGAAGCAGTTCTTTTATTCTACCTTCCTTTGGTTTCATAACGCATATCCCTCTCTTTATCTTAAACCGCCTGTATTGGCTGTTTATTATATGTGGAATGCTTCCGTGGGCCAACAGGCGGCCTCCGGAAGCATTCCGTGTTTATGGAATTGCCGCATGACGGGCGGCGCATCAATTCATACGATTCAATTAATAGAACATGGGTGAACCAGGTCCTAAGGGCAGGCCCAGCAGATACCATACGGAGAACATGATGATCCATCCAATCAGGAACGCCAGGGAGTAGGGCAGCATGGTGGAGATAACGCTTCCGATCCCGGCCTTCTTATCATACTTCTGGAAGAATGCAACGGTCAGTACGAAGAAAGGCATCAGCGGCGCGATGATATTGGTGCTGGAATCGCCGATACGGTAAGCAACCTGTGTCAGCTCCGGGGACAGGCCCAGACGCATGAACATGGGAACGAAAATCGGAGCCATGATAGCCCATTTTGCAGAGTCAACCGCAATGAAAATATTGATGAACGCCGTCAGTACAATGAAGCAGATGATCAGCGGAAGCCCTACAAATCCAACTGACTGCAGGAAGTTGGCACCTGATACGGAGATAATGGTTCCCAGGTTTGAATAGTTAAAGCATGCCGTAAACTGTGCCGCGAAGAAAATCAGTACCATGAAGCTTGCAAGCCCTGCAATGGTCTTGTTCATCAGCGCAACCACGTCCTTGTCATTCTTAACCGTCCCGGCGCCGATACCGTAGGCAAGACCGGGAAGCAGGAACAGAAGCATCATGAAGAAAATGATTCCGCTCATGAATGGGGATGTAAGGAATGCGTGGGTTTCAGGATTTCTTAAAAGTCCGTTGGAAGGAACTACCAGCACAGCCATGAAAATCACATATGCCAGGGCGGTAATCCCGGCCCAGCGCATGCCGCGCTTCTCATTCTCAGCAATATCCTGTACAACCTCAGACGCATCCGGCACATAAGGCGCAAGGCGCGGTTCAACCAGCTTATCCGTGACAATGGTTCCGATAACGGTAATCAGTAATGTGGAAGCCATCATGAAATACCAGTTACAGACAGGAAGGACCGTGTAACCCGGATCAATCATCTGTGCGGCCTGGGTGGACATGCCTGCAAACATGGGGTCGTTGGTACCGATTAACAGGTTTGCGCTCCAGCCGCCGGAAACGCCTGCAAACGCAGCCGCAAGACCGGCAATGGGGTGGCGTCCAAATGCCATGAACAGGATGGCCCCAAGGGGAACCAGTACGACATAGCCGGTGGAGGAAGCGATATTGGACATGATGCCCAGGAATACAACCACGGCTGTCACAAATGCCTTTGGCGTGGAAGCAGCCACCTTGCGCAGCAATGCGGACATAAATCCGGTCCCGTCAGCAACGCCCACACCAATCATGATGGTGAACACGGTACCCAGAGCAAAGAAACCGGTGAAATTGGACACAACCGTGGTTACCATGTGGCGGATGCTGTCAGGAGCCAGAAGGTTTACTGCCTGTACTGTCTTCTGTGAGATCTCACCGCTGGCGCTGTCCAGGAAATCATATGTTACGGATACGCCGAGAGCGGCGCAGATGGCTGACAGCACAATCACGATACCTGTCAGTATCAGGAAGATGGTGGCTGGATTAGGCAGACCGTTTCCCACACGTTCCACTGTGTCCAATGCCCGGACGATGAACCCTTTTTTAGACTTTTCTTTTGTCATAACTATACCTCCATTGTTTTATGCATTACTTTTATGCATTTCTTGCGTCTACTGCCTGCTTCAGCTGTTCCATGGCTTTTTCAAGCACAGGACGCGGGCAGGCCGCGTTGAGACGCATGAAGCCTGATAAACTGCGGCCAAAGGACCACCCCTCATTCAGTCCGAGGCCGGCTTTGTGGATCATGAAACTCCTTAACTCCTCATTGCCCATGCCAAGGCCCCGGCAGTCCAGCCATACCAGATAGGTTGCATCCGGCACATTGGGCTTAACCTCTGGGATATTGGCAGCGCAGTAATCCTTTATGAATTCAAAATTCCCTCCGATATACTCCAACAGCTGCTCCAGCCACTCTTCCCCTTCATTGAACGCCACTTCCATGGCAATGGTGCTGAATGCATTGTTACGGTGTATATCCAGATTAAACCAGAACTTATCGAACCGTGCCTTTAACTCCTGATTGGGGAAAATGGTGGCCGATGCCTGAAGCCCTGCCAGGTTAAAGGTCTTGGTGCCGGAAATGCAGCTGATCACATGGGCTGCTATCCCAGGCGATAAGGTGGCGGTGGGAATATGCTTCTTACCATGGAAAATCAGGTCTGAATGGATCTCATCCGAAACAATCAGTACATCATTGGCAATACAGATATTGCACATCCTCTCAAGCTCTTCCCTTGTCCACACAATGCCCAGGGGGTTGTGGGGGCTGCACAGGAAGAAAATCCTTGCCTCCTTTGCCTTTTCCTCAAAGTCCTTAAAATCAATGGTCCAGCGTCCGTCCTGCTCTGTCAGCGGGCTTTCCACCACTTCACGTCCCCAGCTCTCAGTCACATCGTAGAATTCCGAGTACACAGGCGTCTGGATCAGCACCTTGTCCCCTGGCTCCGTGAACACATGGACCATGGAGGACAGCGCGGGAACCACTCCCAAGTTAAAACTGATCATGCTCTTGTCAATATCCCATCCGTTATGGCGCTTCTGCCATCCGCATACAGCCTCATAGTAAGAATCCGGACGGGACGTATAACCCCAGATTCCTTCCTCCGCCCTGGCCTTTAAGGCGTCAATCACGGGCTGGGCCGTCCTGAAGTCCATGTCCGCAATCCACAGCGGAATCACATCCTGGGAGCCGAATTTCTTACCTGCTTCGTCATACTTGGCGGACCTGTTGTGGCTGCGGTCAATGATTTCGTCAAAATTGTATTTCATGTTCACCCTTCCAATCCCTGCTATATCGCAGTAAATTTATATTATTTTATATGAGCAAAATTCATGCCAACTTTTATGACGGGATTTTTCCTTTATTTCCGTTCCACTGTCCGCTAATAAATGGTCTATTTTTTATTAATTGGTTAATCTTTTATATTGTTCCCACTTATTTCGACCAATTAATGTAATCCTGCTGCCTCCCCGTCCCCTGCTTACCTTGGCTATCCCATTGCGCGCCATGTAATTCAGTATGTCCCGTATTTCCTTTTGGGATAAGGGGATGTGGCTGGATTTTGCGGTTTTCAGGATGCGCTCCCTTCCAATCAGTTCATCCTGTTCCGACGCAAGGTAGAGCTGTTCCAACACGAACCAGAAGCCGTCCGGGATATGGGTATCCGGGTGTTGTGCATCTGGGTATTGCGCATCTGGGTGTTGCGCGTCTGGGTGTTGTGCGTCTGGGTGTTGTGCGTCTGGGTGCCGGGTGCCTGCGTATTGGGTATCCGGAGAATCGCTGGCCGGGTATTGCTGAACTGGATTCCCACCAGCCGGACTTCCTGCGCCAGCCATATTCCTTCCCCACTTAGTCCCATTCTCCGCCAGCCGTCCCCCCAGCAGTCCTCCTGCGCCATGGCGTCCGTCCGTTTCCTTAATCTTTATGAAAGTGGGCGGCAGGTCCTCCACCCCAATCTCATCCTGTCCCGTAAAGCTCAGATATTCCACCACGTTCTGAAGTTCCCTTATATTTCCGGGCCAACTGTAATGGAGCAGCAGGTCCCTCACTTCGTCCGACAGTATGAAGCGGCCCCCGCTCCTTTGCCGGAAGGTTTCAATCAGCAGGAGGATATCATTCCCCCGCTCCCGCAGGGGTGGAATCAGGGCAGGCAGCGCATTCAGCCTGTAATACAGATCCCGGCGGAAGCTTCCGTCCTCCACCTTCTCCTCCAGGGATTCATTGGTCGCCGCCACGATGCGCACATCCACATTGATAATCTGGTTGCCGCCCACGCGCATGATTTCCCTTTCCTGGAGGACGCGGAGCAGCTTGACCTGCATGGCCTGGCTCATTCCCTCCACTTCATCCAGGAATAAGGTTCCCTTGTGGGCAAATTCGAACAATCCCGGCCGGCCGCCCTTGCGCGCCCCGGTGAATGCGCCCTCCTCATATCCGAACAGTTCGCTTTCCAGCAGGTTCTCAGGCATGGCAGCCACATTGATTGCCACAAAGGGGCCGTCGCAGCGCCCGGATGCCAGATGGACCGCATGGGCAAACAGTTCCTTTCCTGTCCCAGTCTCCCCAATCAGAAGCACCGGGGATTCCGTTACCGCCATCTTCTGCAGTATCTGTTTTGTCTTGCCGATGGACGGGGATGCCCCAATCACATCGTCAAACCGGTACTTGGCCCTGTATCCCTTGTGGAGCAGCTGGCTGCGCAGTTCATTCTGCCGTTTTTCCAGCTCATTAAATGGCTGCAGGGTGGCAAAAGCCCCGATACATTCCCCGTGCCGCAGCACAGGAACCAGGGACATGTTGATATTCACGGAACCGATGCGGATAAGCCTTGGTTCCAGAGGTGCCCTGGCCTTCATGCATTTATCAAAGGGAATATAAGGAAATACCTCCCTTCCCATCCTGCCCATGATCAGGCTGCGGTTAACCCCTGTAATTTCCTTGGCCTTCTGATTGCAGGCATATACCTCACCTTTTTCATTGACCCCGACCATCCCCTCATCCAGTATCTCAAGGAGGATATCAAAACGGCTCTCCATTTTCCTGGACCTGGCAAACATTTCATCAAAGCTGTAGTTGCCGGACGCCATGGTCTTCATATAATTCTGGAACTGTTTTTCCTCCAGCAGGCCTTCCAGGCCCAGGCGGATGGCTGCCTCTATCATGGTGCCGGGTGTGCACGGCCTGTGCCCGATATTGATTATCTCCTTCATGCCCTGCGGCACAAATCCAACCTCATCCGGCGTCACGGCAATGTCCAGGCCTTCCGGAACAGGAGAATCAGGGCCATATGGCTCGAATCCGATCTGGTTCACCCCCAGCTGCTCCAGCTGGGTGATTGCCTCCCTGGCCATCTGCCGGGTGGCATTCACAAACAGGACCCTGGTCCCCCTTGGAATCCGTTTCAGATCCTGTATTACCTCCTTGGGATACGTAAGCTGGATTTCCACCACCTGCCCGTCCGGCGGGACATACCGCCTGGCCTCGTCAGCATCCTCAAAGGCATCCGTGGACAGGAGATACAGATCCGATTCCACGATTCCCTCCACGGACCTGTCCCCTGTACTGTATGAATGGACCTGCGCCCATTCCCCAAACAGGGCCTGGACCTGCTCCGCATAAAACCGGCTGGATCTCGGAATTAATGTTATGACTGATATCGTCTTCTTCATATGTCAGCATTCCCCTCCATATTCACTTTCTATAACCAATTAAACCATTATCTTTGACCATCATTAAAACCATATTAACAAAATGCGGCTGAATGTGCAATTTGGTTTTATTGGTAATCTGCATCCGGCAAAGAGGGGGGAAGGGAGGGGGCGATAATGAAGCGGAAATGATATAGTACGCATTTGGTATTCAAATGTTCATTGAGCGCTTACCACACTACAAAGTTTTAGACCAAAAAGAACTTGGGAAATATAAAGAAATATAGGGGAAACTGGTTCAAGAAAATAGCAAACTCAGAATATTCGGGAATGGGATAATTACTTGTGAGGCTTAGGTCAGTTTACAGGGAACTACACGCAGATCACGAAACAGACATGAAAGGAGCAGCTGACAAAATTGAAAAAGAGGACTTGAAAAATTCAAGTCCTCCGTGTATAATTTACTTAGAAGTAATCAAAAGACATTGAGCCGTCTGATGATTGCGCTTCGGATAACTGAGTAATTTATAGTTACAAGCTATCCTCTATTGGCCGTAGAGGATAGCTATTTTCTATTCTGATGATTATCTATGTAAGCAAGCGCCGTAAAAATTACCAGCACTAATGTCAACACTTCAAGTGTATTCATGCTACATTTCCTCCTTCGATTATTTCCGAAGGAAACCACCAGACTATCCTCTGACTTCTGTTCGACTATACACAAATATCCTATCATGGTGAAGAAGCAAATACAATGATAATTATGGTATATTTTAATTGCTGCATGACTATGCTTTACAACAGACTACATTACCTTTTAAGGTTGATTTATTAATATGAAATGAAGTCTACAGATTCCCTCCCATAAAATCAATCATATGGGATGTCTGAACCCGGAGTACCATCTGTTTTATTTAGATGATACTCCGGTTGTCTATTCAGCGTCTGCTGATTAATAATAAAACCGGACATTAACTTTTGACTATAGCATCATTATCTGTATTTGTGACAAATCTTTGCAAATTTGTTCTTACCCTTCCTTCCCGCCCGCTGACCGCAATCTCCCCAAGCACCTCGGGTATGAAACTTTCCCCAAACACCATCTTCGCTTCACGAAGGATCTGGGACTTGGCTTCCTCTCCCCTGGGGAGATGACAGAGGTACAGCTTATCCACACCCAGCTCCCGGGCCATTTTTCCTGCGTCCGCACCGCTGGAATGTCCCTTCCTCAACAGTGCCTCCTCTTCCTTAGAAAGCCCGGAGGCTTCATGGATAAGCACCTGGGCGCCTTCCATGAATGAAGGGATATCCCTAAGCGGCCTTGTATCGCAGGTATAGACCAGCTTACCCCCACTGCCTTCCATGCCATCCTCTATGACAACCCCAATGGACATCTCCGTATGGTCCGTCGGAAACGTAGTAACCTTCATGGTCCCCACACAAAACACAGGTTCCGTGCGCAGCCTGATTTCAAACATGTTCTTTTTTTCCCTTAAGCCGAACAGATGAATCAGCCCGTCCGCCAGCTGCTCCAGCCCCTGGGGCACATAGATGTCAAGGGCCTTCCCCCTCCCGGCAATCCACATCTGATGCAGCAGGGACGGAAGTCCGTACACATGGTCAATATGCTCATGGGTGAGGATTACCGCGTCCACACCGGCATTGACCACAGCCGCGAGGTTACATGACAGGTCCACGGCCAGGCTTCCCTCCTTTCCCGTGACGAGAAGGGAGGTATTGCCGCTGTCCGTATCCTGGAGGGAACCATTTACACCTAAAAATATCAGTTTAAGCATTGTTCACCCTGCTCTTTCTGTTCTTAAGCACCACAGACGTTACAATACACACAACCAGTATGATGAAGAACCAGCAGATAGGCGACGTATAAAATCTGGAAAATGTCCCTCCGCCCAGCTTTACGGCCCTCCTGAACTGCTCTTCAAACATTTTCCCGAGAATAAGCCCAAGCACCACCGGGGCAATCGGATACTTGTTCTTTTTCATGACATATCCCGCCAGTCCCATGACCAGGGCGGTTCCAAGGAAATAAACGCCTTTTGAGACAGAAGAACCCGCCAGGGCATACGGCCCTAAAAATGAAAGTATCAGGACCACCGGCATCAGCACACGCTGTGAGATAAGGAGGATTTTGGGATAAAACCTGACCCCTGCCAGCTGGAACACCCCCATGAATATGTTTGAGATTAAAAGCGTCAGGAAAATGGAGTAAACCAGGGGCATGTTCTGGGAGAACAGGGCAAATCCCGGCGTAATCCCGTTTATCATAAGGGCGCCGATAAGCACTGCTGTGGCAGAGTCCCCGGGGATGCCAAGGCTTAATGCAGGAATCAGCGCGCCTCCGGTAACCGCGTTATTGGCCACCTCCGGGGCAAACACGCCTTCCAGGCACCCGGTTCCGGGCATGTCCAGCTTTCCCTTGCTGTGTTCACATATATTGGATGCCGCATTGCGGCTCATGAACACCGCGATGCTGGCCCCGGTTCCCGGTATGGCGCCAATCAGGGTGCCGATTCCAAGGGATGAGAAAATAATCTTCCACATGGACAGGATTTTTTTCATTGGCGGGAATATCTTCCCTATATTGGTACATATCTCCTTGTTCTGCGGTTTCCTGAAATTGTCCAGCTCTGAGAACACCTGGCTGACGCCATAAAGTCCAATCAGCGTGGAAGTCATGTCCAGGCCGTTTGCAAAGGGCGTCTTTCCAAGGACGGAAACAAAGGGTATCCGCAGCGCCCCCGACATGGGATCCGGCCCAAGGAAGGCGAACACAAAGCCCAGGGCGCCCATGAGCAGGCCCTTTAATATGTCATCGCCGGACACCGCGGCAATGATCACGATGCCCACCAGGGCCAGGGTGCATTTCTCAGCAGGTCCGAAGGCCAGGGTCATCTTCGCCACAAGGGGGCTGAAGAAAATCAGGAATATCTCCGAACCCAGACCGCCGATCATGGAGGCAATGACCGCGGCCCCCAGCGCCTGTCCGGCCATCCCCTTCTTGGTCATAAGCTGTCCGTCTTCCGTGGTGGCTATGGCATTGGGGTTGCCCGGGATGCCTAACAGTATGGCGGGGATGGATGCTCCGCACACAGCGCCGCAGTACACGGCCAGAAGCAGCCCGATGCCGGTCGCGGTATCTAACTGGTAGGAAATGGGGATGACAAGGGCTATCCCCATGGTTGCGGTAAGTCCCGGCAGGGCGCCGAGAACAATGCCAAGGGCGGCTCCGAACGCACACCACAGGAACGTTGATAGGTGGGCAACCAGCCCTACCCCAGCAATAAATTCACTCATAGTTACCTCCTAAAAGTCCAATATGCCCGGAGCCAGATTCACGCTGAAAAACTGTTTGAATACAACATATAAAAAGAGTACCGTTGCCAAAGTAAGAAGACCCGGGTCCGCAATCTGCCTCATACCCGCCGCCTTCAGCCTCCTGCACAGGGTCCTGCCTGCAGCGAAGGTGAACAGCGCCACATACACCAGGGAAATCATTGCCTGGAAGGTTGATGCGGTAAATATCCCGGGAAGCGTGCCTATCCTTCCAAGGTGCATAAGGCTTTTAGTGATTGTCCTCATGATAAGGTATGCAAGCACCGTGATTCCCATGGTTCCCAGTCCTCCCAGGACGGCCTGCTTCATATCCCTGTCCTGGTCAATGGTCGTATAGATATATTCCAGGCAGTACAGCAGCACGGACGAGAGGAGGATGAAGCCTATATGCCTGATCAACAGCACATACAGGACCGACAGCAGAAGGGTCGTGATGAAAAGCTTTTTTGTTCCTGGATCCATGCCCTGCCCATCCGGGCGCTCCTTGAGCGTGATGTAAAGGAATCCGGCAAACATGAATACCGCCATTGCCAGGGGAAGCACCTTGCCTCCCGGATCCCCGCCGACAGCATCTGCCGACAGGGTCGTGTCCCCGCCCGACAGTACATATATAAAATAAAGGGCTGATAACACTGTCATGAAAGCCGGCATTAATTTTACGTTCAGTTTCATATATCCACCTTCGCAATTCTATCAGACTCGGACACGGTCCGTCTTATTCAGCGTATTCCCCTTTTGCCAGACCGGTTGCCTTGATGATGGGCTTCATGGACTCAACCATTTCCCCGTTATACTTCTCAAACTCCCCAAGCTTTGAATAATCGCCCAGCAGTCCCTGTTCTTTCAGCCAGTTCTGGAAGGAATCGGAATTGTATGCTTTCTCAAGCACGTCGGCAAGATATGTCTTTACCTCGTCCGGAGTCCCCTTCGGCGCGCAGATACCCCTGAAACAGCCGCCCGGCACGGTAAGGTCCCCATAACCCGCATCTGCCAGATTGGGGACATCCGCAAGCTCAGCCAGCACGGAATGGCCTTCCCCAAAGAATACCAGGGGCCTTAACCCGTCAATGTTTGCAAGTACCTCTGACTGTGAGAATATACCTGCGTCGCAGTGTCCGCCCAGTACCGCGGGGATAAGCTCCGCACCGCCGTTAAATGAGACAACGTTAAATGGGGATTCCAGTGCATTGTTCAGTCCATAGGCAACCACGCCTGTGGTGGCGGTGGCGCCTGCATTGCCCAGGGTGACCTTGCCGCTGTCAGCCTTGGCGGCCTGAACCAGGTCCTCCAGGGTCTGGTACGGTGAATCCGCGTTAACCGCCAGCACGAACGGCTCCATGGAAAGGCCTGTTATGAAGTCCAGTTCCTTAAATCCATCCGTATAGCCTGTCATGGTGCCGCAGATCACATAGGTCCCGTACATAAGCAGCGTGTATCCGTCCGCCTCGGAATCAATGACCTGGTTGGTCCCGGTTCCGGTGGAACCGCCTGTTACATTTTCAACTATGATATTGTTGTTGCCGGAAACCTCCTTCATGGCTTCCACCAGCTGGCGGGCCTGGGTATCCGTGCCGCCGCCCGCTCCCTGGGGAACAATCAGGGTGATGGTCTTTTCCGGGTCGGGAAATGCAGCTTCCTTGGATTTGCCGCAGCCTGTAATGAGTGTTGCCGACATCGCTGCCACAAGCGCAGCCGCTACAATTGCTTTTCTTTTCATAGTATGAACCCTCCTTGGTATTTTGTTTTATGGTGCATCACTTGTATCTGCTAATGTGTAACTTTCCATGGCGGTAAAACAGGCAGGCATTCATCAAACCGTTCTATCAGCCCTGCCTCGCTCCCGGACCTGTACGTCCGGTTCAGGAACATTTCCATATATTTTTCCTTGAACTCCTTCCAGGAGCTTATCTCATCCCCTGGCCTTATGGGGTAAAACAGCACGCCGTTGTCATGGGCCGCCCTCATATCCCCGGGCGCATCCCCTATCATCAGCACACAGTCCGGGCCGTAGTGGTCCTTGACCAGGCCGATGCATTCCTTCTTGCTGCCTTCGTCCTGGGAACAGATCATGGACACATAGGGCATCAGGCCGTTTTCCTCCCATTCCCTTTGAAGGGCTTCCCGGGCAGTGGCTGAAACCACTATGATGTCCGCATCCTGACTGAGCCTTACTATGGACTCCCTCACATGTGGAAACGGCGGTATGCCGTAAACCATATCCGATATACGCTCATTGGATTCCAGGGACCAGTCAAGGGTCCTTTTAAGCACAGGGTCATCGGATCCTGCCAGCGCGGCATTGTTGGCAGCAGGCGCCTCCCGGAGCCATCGGCCCAAAGCCTCTGTGTCCGGGAACACAAAGTCATACTCCCTGACCTCATCCCAGTCCTTTAATAACTCAATGGACCTGTACAGCGTGATAAAACGTGACAGTCCCCTGTCCTTTGAGTACAGGTTCTCAAACTCCCAGGCCATCCTTGCATACTTGGATATGGGCTGTAACCCCCAATGCTTTATCATGGCCGGGCAGAAGCACTCTTTATGCTTTATCTCCATGGTGTCAAATGCACAGCCATCCGAGTCAATGCACACCAGCCTTTCATGCCTAGGCCTGAAACTTTCAAATACTTCCCTTCCCATCCTTTACCTCTCCTTTACCTCCATTGCAGCCAGCTGCCCACAGCGGTCAGTACACTAGCCTTCATTCAAAATGAACTTCTCAATGGCAATGGCAACCCCGTCTTCGTCAAATGGTGCTGTCACAAAGTCAGCCTCATCCTTCAGCCATTGAGGCGCATTTCCCACTACAACCCCGATACCGGATGCCCTTACAGCCTCTGCGTCCAGCACCGAATCCCCGATGCTCATTACCTGTTCCATGGAAATACCCAGCTTATCCAGAAGCTTCCTGATACCTCTGGTCCGGTCAAGTCCCTGGGGGAAGAACTGCATGTTCTCTCCCACCGGATCTGTTATGTGGGCCACGCCTGAGTGCTCCACTTCGTCATATATCTGCTGCTGCAGTCCTGCCGGAATGCCGTACATGTTTACTTTTTCAATGCCAATTCCGTTCTCTGAAAAATACCGGGACGGTTCATCTATCACAATCTGCCTTCCCGCCTCAATGAACCACACATGGTGGGAGGGAACCGGATACCGCTCAAGATGGTCAGCCACAGCCTTTTCCAGGTATATCCTTCCTCCTGCGGCTATTTCCGTATATATATTCCTGCCCTCGAATACCCTGCACATCCTTGCGCTGTCCTCCGGCGTAAGGATTTCCTCATGGATGATTTCCCCGGTGCTGTGGTCCACTACCCTGGCCCCGCCTGATGTGATATAATAGCGGATCCTTTTTTCAGCTTCTATCTGGGGAGGCTGCATGTTCTCAGCCCTTCCGGTCGAAGGAACTATGTATATGCCTTTGTCCAGCGCTTTTCTGATTGCATACATATTTCTGACTGAAATGAACACCTGGTCCCGCTGAAGGGTCGTCCCGTCAAAGTCAAGAAGTATTGCCTTTATATCCATAGTAATCCTCCTGCATCTTTCATTTTTATTTCTTCTTAACTTTATATTATCACTCAGATTATCACGTGTCAATAATTTAGGTGTGTAAAATGTACGCAAAATTATCTCGTTCCAATTTCTTTGTCCCCATTGCTTTCAATTCTTGAAATGGGTATGTGATTATGATATACTTTCTGGTAAAAAGGGAGGACTATTTATGGCAACCATGAACGACATAGCCAAAGCCGCCGGGGTATCACGCGGCACAGTGTCAAACGTCCTGAACGGACGCGGCTGCGTCAGCTACGAAAAAATCCGGATGGTAGAAGACGCGGCCGCCAGGCTTGGCTATAGCCTTGACAAGCGCGCCAGCACCCTGCGCAAAGGGGTATCCGGTTCCATTGCCCTCATTATCCCTGACATTTCCGAAAAAAAATACAGCGATATCTACATGGGCGTCCTGGGGGCGGCAAAGGGATTTGACTGCAAGGTCTGCCTTTATATATCCGGGGACCAGCCCTACAGGGAACGGGAGGTCATCCTTGAGGCCATGAGGGAGAAAGTCATGGGTGTCCTTACCGTGTCCTGCCTTGAGGACGGACGGGCTGAATACGCCCCCTTCCTTACCGCGGATATCCCCGTGGTCTTCCTTGAACGGCAGGGAACCCACCAGGCGCTCTGCTCCTACACCTTTGATATGGAGGAAGCGGCCAGGCTGGTTTCATCTGTCATCAGCCAGCCGCTGGAGGTATGTTTTCTATCGGATTCCTTATCCTTCCGGGACCAGCTGGCTTTAAAAACAGGCCTGCAGCGTCTGCTTCACCTGGAAGACGGTTCAATCTATGAAAATAACCACGGTGAGCTCTCCCCATCCTCTTACCAGCTGGCTGCGGACCATCCTCACGCGGATTACTGTATTGCCGGAAGCGGGCTTCTGGCGCGTCTGGCGGAAAATGCCTATACCCGGTTCACCGGCAGCAGTCCCTGCATCATCTGTCTTTCGCCGCTTACCGCGCTGCCGGACAACCACTATATTAACATCCAGCTGAATTACAGGTATCTCGGCATGTCGGCCGCCGAAGCGCTGATGAATACGCTGAACTTTGAAAATCCACTGACATCCAGGATATTCATGCCCTCCGGGGTCTGCTATGGTTCCAGGGCAGTCATGCCAAAGGATAAGGACGCCAAAGCAGTATGCGGCATATGTGTAAAGGGCGGGTGTACCCTGCGCATGCTTGCCCACAACACCCCCACCATATCAGCCCTTAAAACCCTGATTCCCCAGTTCACCAGGAGCACGGGAATCGAGGTGGAGATCATCGCCGCACCTTTAAGTGAGTTGCTGAACAAGGCAGGATCCGCGGATGATTGCTGGGACATCATAAGGGTGGACCCTTCCAGCCTGTCACACATGGCTCCCGGGATCCTTCTCCCGTTAGAAGAGGCTGACAGGGATGCGGGCAGTCATTTCAGGCATCTCCTGGATTCCATCCCAGGGGACTACTCCCGGTTCAATGGGACCTTATATGCCTATCCCTTTGACGTGAGCATGCAGCTTCTCTTTTACAGGAAATCACTGTTTGAAAGCGTGGCACAGCAGCGTGCCTTTTATGAAGGATCCGGCAATACCCTTAAGGTCCCCACTACCTACGGGGAACTGGAAACCGTGGCCAGGTTCTTTACCAGGGCGTACAGGAGCGATTCCCCTACGCCTTACGGTTCCAGTATAGCCGCCTACACCAGCCAGACATCCGTAACCAGCGAGTACCTCCCCAGGCTTATTTCTGCCGGGGGACTGGCCTATACCCCCAAGGGAATGATTAATCTCCAGACCGATGCCGCCATCACTGCCCTGAAGGATTATATACGTTTTTCCAGATATGCCGATACCGCGCACACACAGGACTGGAGCGAGGTGGCCACCGGCTTTGTGAACGGTTCCTATGCAACCACCATCCTGTACCTCCACTATGCCTCCCGGTTTGTCAGGGCCGAGGGCGCTGCATTTAATGGGGATATCGGGTTTGCCCCATTGCCCGGCAACAATTCACTGCTGGCAGGCGGTTCCCTGGGCGTGGGCAGATTCTCCGGGCACGCCGCGGAGGCATGCCGGTTCATACAATGGGCCACCGGCCCGGATATTGCCCCGGCCCTTGTGATGCTTGGCGGGATATCCTCCTCGGCCATTGTCTATGAACAACAGGATATCATCGATTTATATCCATGGCTTAAATACCTGGCTGAACACATAAAGGACGGCATAAGCAGGCCGCTCCTGTCCTTCCGTTCCTTCAGCTATGACCAGAAAGAATTTGAATGTCAATTGGGGCAAAGGTTATTAGACGCCCTGAACGGGCGGAAAACGCCTGAACAGGCGCTGGCAGATGCCCAGGAATACCTGCGTTCCCTGAGCAGTTAGGCGGGAATGCAAAGGGGGCTGCCACACCAGGCTGGAATTTCAGCCTGATGGGGCTGCCCTTATTTTAGTATTTGTTTGAGAAAATTGTGGGAAATATGATTAATGCTGGATTGTTAAGGAAAAATACTTTACAATAGAAGAATATCTACTAAATTAGGAATGGGAGCGTGATAAGCTATGGGAGTATACTTAAATCCGGGAAATGATGGATTTAAAATGGCATTAAATTCTAAAATATATGTAGATAAAAGCGGATTGATTTCTTATACGAATTCTGTATTGAAGACGGAACAGCGTTTTGTCTGTGTGAGCCGTCCGAGACGTTTTGGAAAATCCATGGCTGCAAATATGCTGACTGCATATTATGAGAAAGATATTGATTCGTCAGAGATGTTTCAGGGGCTCTCTATTTCACAAGACGATATGTTCAAAAAGCATCTGAACAAGTACAATGTGATTTTTTTGAATATTCAGACGTTTTTAAGCCGGACGCATGATATCATGAAGCTGAGAAGCATGATTGAAAAGTCGTTGCTCCGGGATCTTATGAAAGTGTATCCGGATATTGATTACCTGGATCAGTCGGACTTAATCAGCAGCCTAATGGATATTTATGGAGAAACATCGGACCCGTTTATTTTTATTATAGATGAATGGGACTGTATTTTCCGTGAAAATAGGGAGGATGCAAAGGGACAGAAGATTTATCTTGACTTTATACGCAATCTCCTGAAGGATCAGAGTTATGTCGCCCTTGCCTATATGACGGGTATACTGCCAATTAAGAAGTATGGTTCTCATTCCGCCCTGAATATGTTTGATGAATTTTCCATGACAAATCCCGGCCCCTTGGCTGCTTTTACAGGATTTACGGAATGGGAAGTAAGGGTATTGTGCGAACAGTATAAAATGGATTTTTTCGAGATACAGCGCTGGTATGATGGCTATTGCTTCGGAGGCGATACCCATATCTATAGTCCGCGTTCAGTTGTCAGCGCAATGCTGACCGGAAATTATGATAATTTCTGGAATAAAACAGAGACATTTGAAGCACTGCGTAATTATATTGTCATGAATTATAAGGGCCTGAAAGACACTGTGGTGGATCTTCTGGCCGGCGGGAGAAGAACCGTTAATACAAACACCTTTTCCAATGATATGACAACCTTTCAGTCAGCGGATGATGTACTGACCCTGTTGGTGCATTTGGGATATCTGGGATATGATTTCATATCCAGAGAGGTGTTTATTCCTAACTCGGAAATATCTTCGGAATTTTGCAATGCGGTAGAGTCAGCCGGATGGGATATGGTGGTGAAATCCATAGAACAATCAAAAAAGATTCTGGCGGCCACATGGAATATGGACAGTGAGACGGTCGCGATGGGGCTTTCAGAGTCCCATATGGAAACATCCATCCTGGCCTATAATGATGAAAATGCGTTGTCCTGTGTCATTTCCCTTGCCTATTACAGCGCACGGGAATATTATCAGTGTATCCGTGAATTCCCTTCGGGGAAAGGGTATGCGGATATTGTGTTTCTTCCTCGTCAGAATCACCTGGATAAACCGGGTATGATTGTGGAGTTGAAATGGAATCATTCGTCAGAAAGTGCAATCTCACAGATTAAGGAACGACGTTATGCCAAATCTCTGGAAAACTATAGCGGAAAGCTATTGTTGGTGGGAATAAATTATAGTACTAAGACCAAAGCGCATGAGTGCGTTATAGAGGAGTATTATAAAGAACCATAGTATCTGTATTTTGGAGTGCTCAAAGAAAATCAGAATATGTCAATCTTATCCGTACCGGAAAGATGCAATTCACGTATAAGACAAAGCACCGAACCGTTTATGTAGTTCGGTGCTTTGATGTTATGATCCTGCTTCTACATAGTCAATAATCTAATCTGCCTGACCTTCCTGTTGCTCAACTGCGTTTGGGATGATACGGCATAACCGTCAATTGTCAGCTGACGGAAACCTCTGCACACTTGATTTTTTGCGTTCTCCACAAACATTGTACTTTGTAACCATCCGTGCTCCCTACCGTATCCTCTCCCTGATAGCCTGTTCCTGCTCATCAAATAAGAGTTCCTTATTATATCTGTAATACCTCTCACATTCATACTGTTCCAAAAACCACACACTGGCAGCGCTGGTATTCAGTTCCGTGACAAATATGACCATCTCCTGTCCGTTTCCAAAGGATGCCTCCATGAAGTTGAATGCATGCTCCAGTTGCCGGCCCAGGCTTTCTTTCCACGCTTCATAGTCATCGCTCCGTCTCATGAAACGGCCCCGCACCCACTGCCACGCCCCGTCCTTCCCGGCAGCGGCGCCTTTCACAGCCTCTTCCCGCATCTGCTGTGCATATCCTTCCAGGATGGCGATGCAGCCGCGTCTTATCCTGTCCTCCTGCCTTCCAAGCAGGCCGTTCCTCCTGCCGCCCAGCCGCTCCTTCTCCATGTCCTCTGCCAGCTGCTGCAGGATTTCTGAAGGCTGGGGCCGTCCTTCCGGCGCCGCGGATTTCTGGCCGCCGGACTCCTGTCTCATGGGTTCCTGCCCACCGGATTCCTGACTCACGGCCCCCTGCCCGCCATCTTCCGCCTGCTCCATCTCCTGGCGGTAAACCTTAAGCTGTTCCATCAAAAGCTCCATGACCTGGTTTTCCGCCAACAGCCCCTTAAACCCATCCGTCAGTTTGGAGAGCAGAAGGCCCGTGACGCTGAGCCGCTCATCAAAGGAAGCCTTTGCCACCTTATCACACAGGGCCTCGTTCATCATCCCGTCCAGGATTCCTTCCACCTGGTACTCATCCTGGTATTTATAGTAAAGCTCCAGGTAATTGGCAAAGTCCTTTGCAATCCTGGGGTGCTGGATATACTGTCCGATTACATTCCTGTCCGCCCGCTTGCCCAGCTTCTCATAGACCAGGATTAACTGTGACAGGTCCTCCCATCCCCTGGGCGTCGCAAACATTTTCCCATCCACCGTTGTCTCAATATGGCAGAAGTACTGGCCCTTGATTCCCAGATAGGAAATGATGGCAGGATGTATATTCTCCTTATAGGCATACTCCTTCCACACCCCAAGGTCCGGCTCCACATCAATGCGCTTGATACGGTCCAGGGTCACCACGTCAAACTCCCGGACGGATTTGTTATACTCCGGCGGATTGCCGGCAGCCGTGATGATCCAGCCCTCCGGTATCTTGTGGCTTCCAAATGTCTTGCACTGGAGGAACTGAAGCATGGTAGGCGCCAGTGTCTCGGAAACGCAGTTGATCTCATCGATGAACAGTATGCCTTCCTTAAGTCCGCTGTCCTCAATTTTATTATAAATGGACGCCACGATCTCGCTCATGGTATACTCTGTCACCGCGTATTCCCGGCCTCCAAACATTTTCCTGTCTATAAAGGGAAGTCCCACCGCGCTCTGTCTTGTGTGGTGGGTGATGGTATATGCCACCAGCCCGATTCGGCACTCCCTGGATATCTGTTCCATGATCTGGGTCTTCCCCACGCCGGGAGGCCCAATCAGAAGAACCGGCCGCTGACGGATGGAGGGAATCACATACTCCCCATTATCATCCTTCAGAAGATATGCCTCTATGGTGTCCTTAATCTCTTCCTTTGCCCGCTTAATATTCATGAGTCCTGCTCTCCTGCATCCTTTGGTTTTCCGTTATACTCCATGATCTGTTCCTCCTCCAGCACCACCTTCATGGCCCAGGCGGGAACCGATTCATCGGAGAACATGTTTTCAATAAAAACAAATGCCGTGTCATAGGGCGGCGCCTGCACCGGATAGATGCCCTTGCCGTCTGTAAAATAAATCAGGCCCCGAAGGTTTGCCACCTCCCGTCTGGCCCTGAGCCCGTTGACATACTCAAAGGCCGGTCGGAAATCCGTTCCCCCATGCCCTTTTATCTCAAAATGTTCCATGTACTCCCTTAGTTCCTCCGGACAGGTCACGACCACGTCGGACTGCACCGCATCATCACACTGTATGATGTGCACATGGACCTTCTTAAAATAGCTTTCCGACTCAGACAGCACATCGTATGTCTCTTCCAGGAACCGCCTTACCAGTTCGCCGGAACAGGACATGGAAGTGTCAATCACAATGGCAAAGTCCTCTATGCGGTAAACCTCCTTTGACTCCAGAGGCTCAATCAAGGGCATGTTCCCGTAGAGGGAAAGCCCGTAGGTATAAAAGGCATAGTCAAAGGAATCCGGGTCCACCTGCATTTCCTCCCTCATCACAGAGAACTTGCGCAGGAACCGGCTGTAATCATAGCGTTCCCTGTTTTCTACCTGGACCTGGTCTAAAAGGCTCCTGTTATCCTCGGATTCGTCTTTGGAACCCATTGTCTCCATCTGGGTCTGTATCTTCTCACGGTTGTCGTTCCATTGGTTCTGCCGGGGTCTGGCCTGTTTGCGGTCGTCCTCCTGTTCCCACAGATCGTGGCTGTCCACATGGAACTCGGAACGCAGCTGCTCCAGCCTGCGCTCAGGAAGCCCCATCTCCTTAAGGGCATGGTAAACACGCTCCGCGGTCAGGGGAATCCTTCCCGGTTCCCGCCCTGATGCCTGCCCTTCTTTGCGCCCCTGTCCGGACGCATCCGCATCCTGTTCCCGGGCCAGCTGCTTTTCAAGCCTTAAATACGTTTCCCTGCGAAGGGGACTCTTCGGCACATGGACACACTTCTGATAGAGTCCGTCAATCACGGATTCCATGGCAATATCACATGCCAGGTCCCAGTAATCCTTATCCCTGTCCTTACGCGTATACATATGGCAGAAAAGGCAGTGGAACAGCATATGCAGATACGCCCTGTTTACCAGACTTCGGCCCTGGCTGAACAGGCCGGTAAGGTACTCCGGCCCATAGTAGATGAGCCAGCCGTCCGTGGCAATCCCGCCGCGGCCCCAGTCAGCCTCGAATCCAAGACTGCTCAGGGACACGTCCAGGAACCTCATGTTCAGATATAGTTCATTCCTGGCCTGATAAAGGATCCTGGTACACAGTTCCACCTGGTCCAGTTCCTCCAGCTGCCTTTTCCTGGTCGGATCTGTCATTGTCCTTTTCCCGCCGTCATTGTCTCATGCTCTTCCTTCAGTTCCTCATACAGATGGTAGAAGGTCCATGTGCTGTTGTGCTCTGTCAGCACTGCCTTCAGTCCAATCTTCGGCACCCCGGCCTTCCTCAGGTTCATTAAAAGCTCATCCAGGCGCCTGTTGGAAAACTGCTTAAGCACCATCATTTCCACCGGGATTACCGGAAGTCCTGCTTCCTCCTGCCCCTCAGTCTGCCCCTCAGTCTGCCCTTCAGTTTTTTTATCAGATGCCTGGAATCCATCCATTCCGGCCAGGTATCCAACGGTCTCCATCACCTGTTCCGGGCCGATGTTCCGGATCCGTATGCCCATGCGCACCAGCACGCCCTTCATCATCGGCACATGCTTCATGGTCTCTGGCCCGCCCGGATTATAATACAGTACTGTCTCTGTTAATTTTGCCATTTTATCACTCCTCTCCCATAGCGGCGCCCTGCCGCTTATTTAAACAGTTCATCGCTGTCCAGCATCAGGGTAAATGGCCCGTCGTTCAATAGCTCCACCTTCATGTCCGCGCCAAACCGTCCCTTTTCCACCACATCCACGTATTCGCTGCACCGTTCCATGAACCGTTTATACAGGGATTCCGCCATCTGGGGCGCGCCTGCTTTGATGAAACTGGGGCGGTTGCCCTTACGGCAGTCCGCATACAGGGTAAACTGGCTGATAATCAGCAGTTCCCCCTCCACATCTGCCAGTGATAGGTTAGTTTTTCCATTTTCATCCTCAAATATCCTTAAACGGCAGATTTTGTCCGCCATTTTTTCAGCCATCTGCACCGTATCCCCGTCAGCCACTCCCAGAAGTATCATGAAACCCTTTCCAATCCTTCCTAACAGCTCACCGTCCACTGTCACGCTGGCCCGGGTCACCCTCTGCACCACTGCTCTCATATGCATTGTCTCCTTTTCATCGTATCATCATTTTCAGGTATTCCATCAGGGTTTCCGTGGTTTCCTCCCTGTAGAGTATCTCCCGCGCCCGGGCCGGATAATCCGTAATGATATTGTCCACGCCCAGAAGCTTCATCTGGTCCATCTCGGTCTTGCTGTTCACGGTCCACACATGGATTGCCTTACCATCCTCATGGACCGCCTCCACCAGACGGCGGCTTACAAAGCTGGAACGGATGCTGATAAAGTCAAAATCCCCGCTCTCATAATAATTCCCATAGGCCGCGGCCAGTATATATCCGGTCCTCAGGTCCGGGTCCATGGCCTTAATCCGCTCCAGGTACTTAAGCTTGACCGAGGTAATGACGCACTGGTCCTCCATATCATACTCCTTGACCAGGGCAGCCACCTGCTCCGGCAGGCTGGTGTCATTGCCGATATTCTTAAGCTCAATGTTAAGCTTCATCCGCCCCTTGCAGGCTTCTAACACTTCCCTCAGTGTGGGAATCCGCTCCCCTTTAAACGTTGGCGAGAAATGGCTGCCCACATCCAGCTGCTCCAGCTGGGAATAGGTCATGCTGCCCAGGGTCCGGTCCACCCCTGCCACCCGCTTCAGGTTCAGGTCATGGCACACAACCACGATCCCGTCCGCCGTTGTCTGCACGTCAATCTCACTGTAATCAGCCATTTCCTCCATGGCCGCCTCCAGGGCTGCCATGGTATTCTCAGGCGCCATTTTAGAACTTCCCCTGTGGGCAGTTATCTCGGTCTGGCCAAGGACCGACCAGTCCGGGGATACGCCGTTGTACACCATGTCAAAAATCATGAACAGGCTGGCTCCGGCCAGGGCGCCTGTGATGGTAAGCATCCATTTCCGTTTGATATGCATCCCGCCCAGGTGCATATCCTCCGATATCCCAAAATCCCACGGCTGTCCATGGACATGCCCTCGTTCAAACTGGTAATAGACCACGGTAAGCGCTCCAAAATCCACCACCGATACCAGGATGGTCCCGATAAACAGCACCACCAGTTCAAGCCTTGCGCACACAGCCGCCAGTACGGCCATTGCAGCATAGCTTTCCACAAACAGCGTCACCACCACCGCGGACACCACCACGATCACGGAGTGAAGCAGGACCAGGAACAGGATAAGTGCCAGGTTCAGCGCCAGCAGAAGGCCCACGGCCCTGGGCCATTTCCGTCCAAGGATCTCCATACTGCGCCTGAAACCGTCCTGGAAATTCTTCTGTTCTATCATACAGGTAAAAAACACCAGCATGGTGGGAATGCCGATGAGGATCAGGAACACCACCACCAGCACCAGGCCCATCCTGGTAACAGGGCCGTGAATAATCTCCGCCATGACAAAATTGACGGGTTTTATCCTGGTAAGCAGACGGAGCAGCAGAAAACTGTTCATCATCAGGAAATCAGCAAAGGCCAGGGGCAGCAGCTTCCAGTTCCTTTTCTTACACTCATCCACTGCCTTATCCACCGCGCCCTTTAATATGGACAGGGAATCAATCCGTCTTGAATAGGCGGATGCCTGGTAAGCCGTTATAAGGCCCGCGATTTCAACCACCATGAGGACCATGCCCACGGCTATGGCGGCGGCCACGCAGGCAATGGTAAACGGACGCCAAAGAAAGGCCCCCATATTACTCATGGTAAGGTAACTGTACCCTGCCATGCGCAAAGAGAACCTGAGCAGCTGGTTTGCCAGCCTGATATAGAATGTACCTGCAACCAGCCGGAACAGTACTTCAAATACTGCCAGCTGGCGCAGGTTCAGTTTAATCACCTGATCTGTTTCCCTGATCAATCTGTTCACTTATATTCTTCTTCCGTCTGTCCTTTAAGTTCATCCTGGCGCTGTTCTTTTGCAAATGCCGTGATGGCCTCATTGAGGGAGAACATCTTGGCATCCAGCATATCCACCATATCCGCACAGGCCTTCAGCTCTTTTAGCAGGTTCTCAGGCGCATTGCCCTCGAACTTGTAAGCAATCTTGTGTTCCAGGCTGGCCCAGAAGTCCATGGCAACCGAACGTATCTGTATCTCCACCTTGGTCTCCACAGGGCCGTCCGTCAGATACACAGGGACCGTCACAACCATGTGATAGCTCTTATATCCGTTGGGCTTGGGATTCTTGATATAATCCTTTACATGAAGGACCGTCACGTCCCCCTGGGATGATATCATATCCGCAATCTGGTAAATATCCGATGTAAAGGAACAGATGATCCGTATTCCGGCAATGTCGCTGAGCCGTTCCATCATATTCTCGATGGATACCTCATATCCGTCCTTCTTCAGTTTCTTCACAATGCTCTCAGCCGTCTTAAGCCGGGATTTGATATGTTCAATCGGGTTGTAGTCATAACGGCTTACAAACTCGTTATTCAATATCTCGATTTTAGTATTAACTTTCTTCAGTGCTGAATCATATAAAAACATGACTGAACGCCATTGGTCAACCTGATCATCCGTTTTGGGGATATTAGACATTCCTATCCCTCCTTATCTAGTTAATACCGAATCAGAGCTTCAGCCCCTTTAACAGGTCACCCAGCCCGGTGGACACCGATCCGGTCTCCTTGTAGTCAAATGTCTCATGTGCTTCCTGGTCAGCGGTCTGCTCAGCCAGCGCCCTCATGCTCAGGCTCAGCTTGCCGTTATCCGTGCTCAGGATCTTAACCTTAACGGTCTGTCCTTCCGTAAGCACTGCGCCCGGATGCTTAATCCTCTGTGTGCTGATCTGGGAGATGTGCAGCAGTCCGTCCACACCCTCGTCCAGCTTGATGAATGCGCCGTAAGGCTTGATGCTGTCCACGGTTCCTTCCACAACATCACCGGCCTTGAACTGTGCCATGCGCGCCTGCTTCTCAGCTTCCTTCTTGCCGCGCTCAACCTCGCGTCCGGAGAGCACCAGCCTCTTCTTCTCAGGGTCAACGGTGATGATCACACACTCCACATACTTGCCCTGCCAGTCTTCCAGTTTCTCCACATACTCAGTGGACAGCTGGGATGCCGGGATGAATGCGCGCACTTCCTCCAGTGATGTGACCACGCCGCCCTTGACAGCCTCGCTGATTTTCACCTTCACCACGGTCTTGTCTTCCATCATCTGTGCAAACTGGGCCCACTTGGCGCCTTCGCCGCTTTCTTCCTCAGCCAGCTCAATATGCCTCTTGTTCAGTGTCTGGTAGGATGCCTCCAGCTCTGCCGCAAAATCCTCCATGGTTTCCACAGGCTCTTCTGCGGTCACTGGGGCAGTTACCTCTGTTTCTAATTCCTTGTTCATTTCTTCACTCATAATAGTCTCCTCGCCTTCTGTATATGTAGCAAAATATTTTCCTCTTCATTATAACAACAACCCACCTAATATTTCTATAGTTTTCTTATAAAAATATACCAAAATTTAGTTTTTTATTCTTTTTTTATAACTTTTCACTGATAGGAAAATGTGATATGATTCAGACAGCAGCTGATATACGCAATTTCAGCAAGAAAGGACCTTTGTTCTATGATAGATTTATTGGACCTGCACACCCACACCACGGCCAGTGGGCATGCCTATAACTCCCTTTATGAGATGGCCGCATCCGCCTCCGGACGGGGCATCCGGCTTTTCGGCAGTTCCGACCATGCCCCTGCCATGCCCGGAAGTTCCCACTATTACCATTTCATCAATTTTAAAGTCCTCCCCCGCACCCTGTACGGCATGAAGCTCATGATGGGGGTGGAGCTGAACATCATGGATTTTGAGGGCAACGTGGACTTGGACCAGGACCTTCTGGAGAAGCTGGATTATTCCATTGCCAGCCTCCACCAGCCCTGCATAAAAAGCGGCACGGTTTCCCAGAACACCAACGCCTGCCTGGGAGCCATGAAGAATCCGGCCATCCACATCATCGGCCACCCGGATGACAGCCGTTTCCCCATTGATTACGACACGCTCACAGCCGCTGCCAGGGAACACCACAAGCTGTTAGAAGTCAACAACAGCTCCCTGACCCCCTTAAGCTACCGTCAGGGCGCACGGGAAAATTATGTGAAAATGCTGGAACTGTGCAGGCATTACCATACGCCTGTGATTGTCAACAGCGACGCCCACTGTGAGGCTGATTCCGGAAACCATGCAGCCGCCTGCGCCCTTCTTGAGGAACTGGACTTCCCCCAGGAACTGGTGGTCAATACATCCCTTGAACTTCTGTGCGGCTACATCCCCCGCCTGTCCGCCATCCTGGCCCAGCCTGAGGATGCAAGATGCGGCCAGCTTCCCAGGGATACGGCCGATACAGCGCCCGCATCTGTCACAGGAGGAACCAAGTGATGATTAACTTCCTGAATCTGGAGTATTTCCTGGTGGCGGCGGAGGAACTGAATTTTACCAGGGCAGCCAAAAAACTGTTCATCTCGCAGCAGTCCTTAAGCAACCATATCTCCAACCTGGAAAAGGAATTTGACGTGGTGCTGTTCAACCGGACTTCCCCCCTCACCCTGACCTATGCTGGCCAGTCCTTAAAGGCCAGGGCCAGGGAGCTATTGAACCTGAGGGACGAGACGTATAAGGAGATTGCCGATATCAAGGATTTCTCCACGGGCCAGCTCTCCATCGGTGTGTCCCATACCCGCGGACGTGTAATCCTGCCGGAAATCCTCCCAACCTATCAGGCCCGGTTTCCCGGTATTGAGCTTAACCTGGTGGAGGGCAATTCAAGCCAGCTGGCCTCAAGCCTGCTTCACGGCAACATCGACCTTATGATAGACCTGCTTCCGTTTACAGTGGAGAATGTGGAAACCGTCCCCATCTGCGGCGAGGAAATCCTCATGGTCGTGCCGGATGAGGTAATAGAAAAGGCTTACCCAGGCCGGTTGGAGGAAATCAAGCATTCCCTTTCCGCCTCCACGGACATCCGCCTCCTGGAGCAGTGTCCCTTTGTCCTGTTAAAAAAGGGCAACCGGGTCCGCACCATTGCGGACGAAATATTCGAGGATGCCCAGATGAGCCCCAGGGTAGTGCTGGAGACAGAGAACATCGAAACCGTCCTCGCCTTATGCCGCAAGGGCATGGGCGTCACATTCTACCCCAAGATGTTCATGGCCACGGACCAGTCCGCCAGTTCCCCGCGCCACGCCCTGTTGGACCACTCCCGCCTGAACCTTTACTCCCTCAACTACTCCAGGGCACACGGTGTCCTCGGTATCGGCTACCACAAAGGACGTTATATGTCCAGGGCCACCCGGGAGTTCATACGGATTGCACGGGAGCATATCGCTTATCCGGCGGCGGAGGACTCACAGAGGGAGGCCTGAACAGATACCTCAAAACATATAGCCCTGAACAGATAATCCGCAAAGCGCCTTGACATAGGGTATGATATCTGATAGAATACAAATAGTAACTGTTATCATTATTATATTCTATAGAAGGAGATGCTATGAAAACTTTAAAGTATAGCCGTCAGAGGGAATCCATCAAAGCCAGTCTGATGAACCGACATGACCATCCTACGGCAGACGCCCTATACGCCAGCATCCGTGAAGAATTTCCCAACATCAGCCTGGGAACAGTCTATCGTAACCTGAACCTATTGGTTGAAACCGGAGAGATAAGGAAGCTGACCTGTGGGGACGGCGCCGATCATTTTGATGGTGATACCCGGCAGCATTATCATTTTGTGTGCACTGAATGCAACCAGGTTTACGACATGGACCTGGGAGCCCTTGAGGAACTGAACCAGGATGCCCAAAGCTGCGCCCCAGGTATCATTGACAGCCACTATGTACTGTTCTACGGCCGCTGCAAGAATTGTTTGGGAAAAAAAGTTGATAAAAGTATTGACAAACCGGCTTAAATGATTTATATTATCAATATCAGTAATGATTACTATTATTGATAACAAGCAAACACTCCGTTCCGGGCATCTGATGTCCGGAACATAAAATGAAAACCATAAAAGGAAAAGGAGAATATTGATTATGAAGAAATGGGTATGTACAGTATGCGGTTATGTTTATGAAGGCGAGAATGCACCTGAGAAATGTCCACAGTGCGGTGTTCCGGCATCCAAGTTCAAAGAGCAGGAAGCTGACAAGATGGCATGGGCATGTGAGCATGAGGTTGGCGTTGCACAGGGTTCCCCTGAAGATATCATGATGGATTTAAGGGCTAACTTCGAAGGCGAATGTTCAGAAGTCGGTATGTACCTGGCTATGTCCAGGGTTGCCCACAGGGAAGGCTATCCTGAGATTGGTCTGTACTGGGAGAAGGCAGCATTTGAGGAAGCTGAGCACGCAGCTAAGTTTGCAGAGCTGTTAGGCGAGGTTGTCACAAACTCCACCAAGAAGAACCTGGAGATGAGGGTTGCTGCTGAGAACGGCGCTACTGCCGGTAAGTTCGACCTGGCTAAGAGAGCCAAGGCCCTGAACCTGGATGCAATCCATGACACCGTTCATGAGATGGCTAAGGATGAGGCACGCCACGGAAAGGCATTTGCAGGCCTGCTGGAGAGATACTTCGGCTAATCATCAATCATAAGAATTGTTAGACATTTTTAGGGATGCGGCAGGACCAATGCAGGTTGGTCTGCGGCATCCCTTTTTATGTCCTTAAGCAATGCGGCTTCCTCATTACCGCCGGGTCACCAAAGCCCCATCCCAAACCAACCGTCATAGAATCTTCAGAAATAATTCCCTTGAATCTGCTCTCCTTCTGTGCTAGACTAAGCACAAAAATCCATACGGACCGGAGGTCTTATCATTGATACAAAATATTCTGTGCTATCTTGAGGAATCAGAAAAAGCATATCCTGATAAACCGGCTTTTTCCGATGAACATACAGGACTGACTTACAAAGGGCTTCTGTCCCTGTCCAGACGGATTGGAAGCTTTCTCGGCAGGAAGACCGGCCCCAGACGGCCCATTCCCGTCATGACAGAAAAGAATGCCTATACATTGGGAGCCTTTATGGGGATTGTCCATGCGGGCTGTTTTTATATTTATCTGGACGCCGGGCAGCCGTCCGAACGGCTGAACCGCATCCTTAGCACCTTACAGGCCGATATCATGATTGCCGACAACCCAAGCCTGAAGGCGGCAGGCGCAATCTCCTTTGCAGGGGAAATCCTTGATATGGGAATGCTTCTGTCCCTTGGAAGCGATGCGGAGGACCCCCTGCTCCTTGCCTCCATACGCGGACAGGCCATGGATACGGACCCGCTGTACGGAATCTTTACCTCCGGCTCCACCGGAACCCCCAAGGGCGTGGTGGTGGGACACCGTTCTGTCATCGACTTTATGGAGCATTTTACGGAAATGTTCCATATAACCTCTGGGGATGTGATTGGCAACCAGGCGCCATTTGATTTTGATGTTTCCGTGAAGGATATTTATTCAACCCTGAAGACAGGGGCTTCCATGGAAATCATCCCAAAGCGTCTGTTTTCCATTCCCACAGGACTTCTGGACTACCTCTGCGATAAGAAGATAACCACAGCCATATGGGCCGTCTCTGCCCTGTGCATCATCACCACCCTGAACGGCTTCACCTACCGCGTGCCTGAACACCTGGACAAGGTCCTGTTCAGCGGCGAGGTCATGCCCGTGAAACATCTGAACACCTGGCGCAGTTACCTTCCGGATGCCATGTTTGTAAACCTGTACGGCCCCACGGAAATCACATGTAACTGCACATACCATGTGGTGGACCGGGACTTTGAACCGGGAAGCCATATCCCCATCGGGCTTCCATTTCCCAATGAAAAGGTGTTCCTCCTGGACGGGGATGACCGCCTGATCACAGGGCCGGGCATCTGCGGGGAACTGTGCGTGTCAGGAACCGCGCTGGCCCTTGGATATTACAGGGACAGGGAGAAGACAGCGGCTGCATTTGTCCAGAATCCCCTGAACCAGGATTATCCTGAAACCATCTACCGCACCGGGGACATGGCGTACTACGGTGAGGACGGGTTACTATATTATCATGCGCGCAGGGATTTCCAGATTAAGCACATGGGCCACAGGATTGAACTGGGTGAGATTGAAGCCGCGCTTGAGACTGTCAGCGGGGTTGGACGGGCTGTCTGCATTTTCCTGGAAGAGAAAAATAAAATTGCCGCCTTCTACGAAGGGGAGGCGGATAAGAAAATGATTGCCGCCGGGCTGGAACATCTCCTTCCACGGTACATGTTCCCTAACCGTTATGTGAACCTGCCCGCCCTTCCCCTTACCAAAAACGGCAAGGTGGACCGACAGGCATTAAGGAGGCTTTATGGGTAAGATGGATGAGATGAGTGGGATGAATGATAGGAAGCATCTGGATATACAGATCCTACGGCAGGCCGCCGGCTGGGGAACGCCTGCCTATGTGTTTGACCTGGATGCATTTGCCCTGCGCATCCGCCATATGAAGGAGATTCTTGGACAGGATATTAAAATCATATATGCCATGAAGGCCAATCCCTTCTTTACCCGGACAGCCGCTCAGGAAGCGGACGGCCTGGAGGTGTGCTCTCCCGGCGAATATGCCATATGCCAGAGGGCCGGTGTGCCCCCGGAGAAGATTGTACTCTCCGGCGTTAATAAGGAGGCGGCTCATATCAGGGAGGTCGTGGGCGGTGTCGGAAGTTGTGGCGCGGCTGTCGAAAACCCCGGCCCTGCCGCCGGAAGCCCCGGCCCTGACACCTATACTGCCGAATCCCTAAGCCAGCTGGCGCTGTTAGAGTCCTGCGCCGCCCAGGCGCAGGGGAGTCCTTTGCGTGTGCTGCTGCGCCTGACCAGCGGGAACCAGTTTGGCATGGATGAGGAGACAATCCTTTCCGTAATCCAAAGGCGGAACGCATATCCCCATCTGCATTTTACCGGACTCCAGTACTACTCAGGAACCCAGAAAAAGCAATCCGGCAAGATCCATAAGGAACTGGAACGGCTGGACGCCCTTCTGGCACGGATACGGGACGAACTGCAGTACGAAATCCGTGAACTGGAATATGGACCGGGTTTCCATATACCTTACTTTGAGGGGGAGTCCCCGGTGGACGAGGACGCCATGCTGGCAGATTTCAGGGCGGCACTTGACGCCATGGCGTTTAAGGGAAGCATTTCCCTGGAAGCAGGCCGTTTCCTGGCCGCGCCCTGCGGCAGTTATGTGACCCGGGTAGTGGATACCAAGCAGAACCAGGGGCAGGATTACTGTATCGTGGACGGCGGTATTAATCATGTGAATTATTACGGACAGGCCATGGCCATGAAAATCCCGGCCATCCGCCACCTTCCCCAAAGCATTTCCCAGGGTATGCCTGCGGACCATATCCCCGGTGAAAACACACAGTGGACGGTATGCGGTTCCCTCTGCACCTCGGGGGACATGCTGGTCAAGAACCTGCCCCTGTCCGGCTTAAGGACCGGGGATATGCTGGTATTTGACCGAATCGGGGCCTATGCAGTGACGGAGGGGATTTATCTGTTCTTAAGCCGCGGACTTCCGGCCGTCCTGACCTATGAAAGGGAGACAGGACTGAAGCTGGTCCGGGGCGCGCTTCCCACCAGCCCGATAAACGACGGCAGCATCCAATATTTTGAAGATTGTATAAAAAAGGAGGATTCATAATGGACGAATTATTAGAAATTTTAGAGGACATCAAACCAAGCATTGACTTTAAGACCTGCACCGGGCTGATTGATGAGGGATATCTGGATTCCTTCGACATCCTCTCTATTGTCAGCGAACTAAATGATGCATTTGAGATTGAAATATCGCCTGTGGATATTGTGCCGGATAATTTTAATTCCGCCCAGGCCCTCTGGAACATGGTTGAACGTCTCAGGGATAATTAACAAGGGAGGGCATGATGTCTTTTCTTTCAATGAACTTCCTGTTGTTCCTGGCCGTTGCCATCCTGGGATATTATGTAATCCCTAAACGGCTGCAATGGGTGTGGCTTCTTCTTTTCAGCTACATTTTTTATCTGGCTTCGGGGACAACGGCCGTTGTATTCATCCTGGCCACCACAGTCACCACATTCCTCGCTGGCCTGATTTTGGAATATCTGGACGGGAGGATGGACAGGGAACTTAACGGGCAGACACCCCCGTTAACGCCGGAACAGAAAAAAGCAGTGAAAGCACGTAACAAACGAAACAAGAAGTGGATTGCAGCTGCCGTCCTCCTCATAAACTTCGGTATTCTGGCCGTGCTCAAATACAGGAACTTTGCAGTGGGGAACGTCAACCAGCTGTTTGGGACTGATTTTGCCTTGGGGAAACTGATACTGCCCCTTGGCATTTCCTTTTATACCTTCCAGTCCATGGGTTATCTGATTGATGTATACAGGGGAAAATATGCCCCTGACCACAACCTGTTCCGTTTTTCCCTGTTCGTCTCATTTTTTCCGCAGATCCTGCAGGGGCCAATCGGGCGTTATGACCGGCTGGCATCCCAGCTGTTCAGCCAGAGGAAATTCAGCCTGGAACGTGTTGAACGGGGCCTGCAGCTAATGCTTTGGGGATATTTTAAGAAAATCGTCATAGCGGACCGGGCCGCGGTTGTGGTGAATGAGGTGTTTGGCAATTATGAAGCCTATACAGGAATTGCGGTCATTATGGGGGTCCTGTGCTATTCCATCCAGCTGTACGGCGACTTTTCCGGCGGCATGGACGTGGTGATGGGGGCGGCTGAATGCTTCGGCATTTCCCTGGACCAGAATTTCAAACGTCCTTATTTCGCCCGTTCCATCTCTGACTTCTGGCACCGCTGGCATATTACCCTGGGCACCTGGATGAAGGACTATGTATTCTATCCATTTTCCCTGTCCAAGGGGATGAACCGTTTTAGTAAATACTGCAAGAAGAATCTCGGCAGGCATGCCGGGCGGGTGCTCCCGGTGTGTATCGCTAACCTGCTGGTGTTTTTCCTGGTCGGCGTATGGCACGGGCCGGCCTGGAAATATATTGTTTACGGCCTGTATAACGGAATCATCATTGCCGCGGGCAACCTGGCCGCCCCCCTGTACCAGAAGGCGGCCCTGGCGCTCCACATCCCAACGGAATCCAAAGCCTGGGGCCTGGTCCAGATTGCAAGGACCTTCCTTCTGGTCAATATAAGCTGGTACTTTGACATGGCCCAGGACCTTAAGGCGGCCTTTATCATGATGAAGAACACGGTAACAGGCTTTTCCTTCTCCGCCCTTACGGACGGAACCCTGATGAGGCTGGGTCTGGATAAAAAAGATTATCTGGCCCTGATACTGGCATGCGGGGTATTATTCACGGTCAGCCTCCTTCAGGAAAATCAGGTGGAAATCCGCTGTTCCCTCGCCAAAAAGCCCCTGGCCGCCAGATGGGGCATATATCTGATGCTGCTTTTTGCAATCCCGCTTCTGGGACAGATCAATCTGACGGGAGGAGGTTTTATTTATGCACAGTTCTAAGGATCCCGCATCCCGCTCCTGCACGCTCCGGGCAATACTCCGGGCATTTTTCTTCCTTGCCCTGTGCGTGTGCATCACCATGCTGCTTAATTATGCCTTTATCCCTCCCAGTTCCGTGAGGATTAACCTTCACAATCTGAGGAGCGGGCAGCAGTATGATACCATTTTCATCGGCACCTCCCATGGACAGTACGGGATTGACCCTGCCGCGGTTGACCAGGCCGCCGGAACCAGCTCCGTAAGCCTGTGCATGGCGGACGCCTATCCGGATGATATGTATCATCTTTTAAAGCTGGCCTGCGAAACCCAGTCCCCTTCCCAGGTGGTATACGAACTGGACCCATCCTATTGGATGAATGAACAGCGAAACGGCTCCACACAGATATTCTTCTATCAGGACTTCCCGGTATCAAAGGCAAGATCCTCCTATTTCATGGATAAGATAACCGGCCTGGATTTCCGGTCTGCCCTGGCCCCCTGGAGTTATTACAGGAACCTGTACGCACAGATACCGGAAAATATAAGGAAAAAGCAAAGCGCAGCCTATAAAGATTATGACCCGTCCATCCTGGATATCCCGGTGGGTCATTACGGCGGACGGGGATTTATCTACCGGGACCGTGTGGCCGGGGAGGACAAAGGCACCTATAACAACATCCCCTGGGATGAAACCATGGTAAAAGAAAAGGCAGCCCGGTATTTTGGCAGGATTGCGCGGTACTGCCGTGAAAATGGAATCCGGCTCATTGTAATCACCACCCCGGTTCCCCAGGACACCTTAAACCAGTTCAGCCAATCCTATCTCCAGTCCCATGAATATTTTACTAAGCTCATGAACGGCTGGGGGCTTGCATATTATAATTTCAATTACTTGAAACCGGAGCTGATGGACCGCTCCATGGAAGGGTATTGGGACTATGACGGACATATGGACGGGATAAAAGCCGGGGAATTCAGCACACTGCTGGGACAGTTCCTGACGGATCTGGAATCAGGAAATATGGATGAGGGAACGTATTTTTTGTACCAGTAAATGTTCCCCGCATCCAGGGACCGTAAAGGCGCGCGGCCGCTCCACAAACATGGTCGCTCCACAAACATGGCCGCTCCACAGCTGGAGCGGCCAAACAATTTACACCTATATATGGATTTGAAATTCCCCAAAATCAAATATGCCATTCCCTTGCGCCAGCTTTCCCTCATTTGATAGTCCTTCGAATCCCTTTTCAATCGTTCCAATCATCGTGACAGGGACATATAACTGATGGTGTCCCGGCAGAATCCGGCTAACACTTAAGGCCCGGACTTTTCTTACAGACTGAAAGAACTGCTGTGGATCAGTGGTGGGATAGAATGCATCAAGACATCCGCGATATATCAAATCGCCGGAGTATAAATACTTTCTGTCCGGTTCATAAAAGCAGCAATGCCCCGGCGAATGTCCGGGAGTATGGATGACCTTCAGCGTCCTGTCTCCTAAATCCATGCAATCCCCCTCACGAAAAACTTTCTTAGGTGTCCCATGGAAAATCTGATAATCATCAATGGAAAAATCCTCCGGTAACTCACAAGGTCTGCACGTCAGATTATTCTTCACCATTTGCAGAGGTATGGGGAATCTGACTGACAGCCAGTCCTTCTCCGTTTCATGGACTGCAATATTTTCAAAGTATCCATGACCGCCTATATGGTCCCAATGGACATGGGTCGTCATCACCATGACAGGTAACGAAGTCAGGCTGTCAACAGCTTCCCTTATATTGCCAATCCCTAAACCTGTATCAATTAAAACAGCTTTTTCTTTCCCGCATAACAGATAGCAATGTGTTTCTTCCCAATGCTTATATTCACTTATAGCAAAGGTATCGCTATCAATCCTTTCAATGGTAAACCAATTTTTCATATTCATGACTGCCTCTAAATGATGATTTGTGAAACGCACCTTCCCGCCAAAGATAAACGGACATTGCTTAACATGTTCCATTCTAATATCAGCGCATAGATATGTCAAACAACTCCCTTCGTGTCATAACTTCATATTAGTAATCATAACTCTTTTTATAGCGATTTTTCTTCCCGCTTTTTTATAAAAAATTTTAAAAATGTTCTTGACATTTTCGCCCCCTTGTATTATATTAATATCAGTAACAATTACTATTATTAATTAAATAAAATATAGATAAAGGAAAAGGAGAATATTGATTATGAAGAAATGGGTATGTACAGTATGCGGTTATGTTTATGAAGGCGAGAATGCACCTGAGAAATGTCCACAGTGCGGTGTTCCGGCATCCAAGTTCAAAGAGCAGGAAGCTGACAAGATGGCATGGGCATGTGAGCATGAGGTTGGCGTTGCACAGGGTTCCCCTGAAGATATCATGATGGATTTAAGGGCTAACTTCGAAGGCGAATGTTCAGAAGTCGGTATGTACCTGGCTATGTCCAGGGTTGCCCACAGGGAAGGCTATCCTGAGATTGGTCTGTACTGGGAGAAGGCAGCATTTGAGGAAGCTGAGCACGCAGCTAAGTTTGCAGAGCTGTTAGGCGAGGTTGTCACAAACTCCACCAAGAAGAACCTGGAGATGAGGGTTGCTGCTGAGAACGGCGCTACTGCCGGTAAGTTCGACCTGGCTAAGAGAGCCAAGGCCCTGAACCTGGATGCAATCCATGACACGGTCCATGAGATGGCCAAGGACGAGGCCCGGCACGGCAAGGCATTTGCAGGCCTGTTAGAGAGATACTTCGGTTAATTTCAGCATTCAAATTAATATGTAACAGGAATCATCCGGTGTCCGGGGCATGATATGATGCTCCCGGCACCGGATTTTTTTCCGCTTTTTGCCGTTTTTTACCGTTAGAATGCATAGACCTAAGGATATGTCTTAAAATTGCCTTCCGCCAGCCATGCATCCCGCCACCCCCCGCAGATAACCTGCAAATCAGGCCTGTAAATCAGGGCAATTTCTATTAAGACGCCTTCTGCAATCCATGTTATACTAAAAACATATGCAGAAATAATGGGGATGTCTGAAAATCCATACCCGCCATCTGCGCAGAAAGGAATGTCCCATATGACGAATCAGACCGTTGTTGAAAAAATAGCAGACTACATCGAGAATCATCTGGAAGAAGATATACCCCTTGATAAGATTGCAAAGGAACTCAATTACTCTAAATTCTATATTGCCCGGGTATTTGCAGATAACACAGGACATACGATATACAAATATATACAGGGCCGGAGGCTGACGCTGGCGGCCAGGAAGCTGGCAGAAACCGATAAACCCATTGTAGAAATAGCTTACGAGGCACGCTACGGTTCCCAACAGGCATTTACCCTTGCATTCAGCCAGTTTTATCTGTGCACGCCCCAGACATATAGAAAGAATGGCGTATTTGTCCCCAGGCTTCCCAGAATCAGACTTGGCAGTCCGGCTGCCACTGCCGTCTTGCGTTCCATGCATTGCATCTCACGGCGCGGCGGCATATGTGGAGGTAAAATGGCGGCATGAGTACAATACCATATGTTATTGAACAGACCAGCCGCGGGGAGCGGAGCTATGATATCTTCTCAAGACTGCTGTCAGACCGTATCATATTCCTCGGCGAGGAAGTCAGCGATGTCTCAGCCAGTCTGATTACGGCCCAGATGCTGTTCCTTGAGGCCCAGGATCCGGAAAAGGACATCCAGCTCTATATCAACAGCCCCGGCGGCTCGGTCACGGCAGGGTTTGCCATCTACGATACCATGCAGTTCATCCGGTGTGACGTGTCCACCATATGCATCGGACTTGCCGCCAGCTTCGGCGCATTCCTGCTGGCGGGCGGTACAAAAGGAAAACGTCTGGCCCTGCCCAATGCTGAAATCATGATTCACCAGCCGGCCATCCATGGCAGCGGCATACAGGGCCAGGCCAGCGATATCAAAATCGTGTCAGACCATATGCTTAAAAGCAGACAGCGCCTGAACCGCATCCTGGCAGACAATACAGGAAAAAGCATTGAACAGGTTGCCGCTGATACGGAGCGGGATTATTATATGTCTGCAGGGGAAGCCGTGGAGTATGGCCTGATTGACAAAATAATCGACAGGCGGTAATTGACATCCCCTGTGTTCCACATGATAATCCATAAGACGGCAGAATGGGACTGCTGGGAAATAGGGAAACGGAAGCACTGGCAAAATCAAAACAAGGGATTTTTGCGTCCTAAAATAAATCAATCCGGAAAAAGAGATACCTCTGTAGAGGTTCAAGGCTTAACAAAAGCCTGAATTCTACAGAGGTATCTCTCCCTTAAATGTCAAGGGCTAAAAATCGGTATTAACCCACAGCCCCTTTGTTGTATGTGGTGAACGGATTGGATTGAATTTATTTGGAATGCAGCGTCCGGATTGCCATTTGGCTGCTTCTCCTTGGAAGCGGGGCGGGGGCATGGGAGCGCTTGCCGGAAGGCCTTGTCTTCTGTGGGGATGACTGGCTCTGGGTGAGGGCCGGTTTTCCAGCGCTTGTTTGTTTTCTGGAGGCGGTGGCCCGTCTGGAATCCGCGACCGTTCTGGAGGCCTTGGCCCGTCTGGAATCCGCGGCCGTTCTGGAGTCCGTGGCCTGTCTGGAATCCGCGGCCCATCTGGAGTCCGTGGCCCGTTTAGAATCCGTGTCCCGCCTGGAGTCCGTGGCCCGTCTGGAATCCTTGGCCCGTCTGGAGTCCGTGGCCCGTTTAGAATCCGTGTCCCGCCTGGAATCCGTGGCCCGCCTGGAACCCGCGCCCTTCCCCGCCCCCTTCGCCTGCCTGGGATTTCTCTCCTCCTTAGGCGCAATCTCAAAGACTTCCATGGGATAGGGGTGATCCCCGATTACCTGAATGGTCTTGCCGGTCAGCTTCTCGATATCCTTCACATATGCCTTTTCCTCAATGTCGCTGAAGGAAATCGCCCGTCCTCCCAGCCCGGCGCGCCCTGTACGGCCGATTCTGTGAACATAGGTCTCAGGGACATTGGGCAGGTCGAAATTGATGACGCAGGACAGTTCCTCGATATCAATGCCCCTGGCGGCGATATCCGTGGCAACAAGGACACGGAGACGGCCCGATTTAAAATTGCTGAGGGCGGTCTGCCTGGCGCCTTGGGATTTGTCCCCGTGGATGGCGGCGGCAGTTATGCCGGATTTATTCAGATATTTGGCCCCCCGGTCCGCGCCGTGCTTGGTGCGGGTGAATACCAGGGTGGAGGACACATCCTCGTGTTCCAGCAGATGCACAAGCAGGGGCCATTTGTTGGCCTTATCCACATAGTAAAGGGAGGTTTCAATCAGATCCACTGTGGAGGAGACCGGGGTTACCTCCACCTTGACTGGGTTGTGCAGCAGCTTCGCGGCCAGGGCCTGGATTTCATCCGGCATGGTGGCGGAGAACAGCAGGGTCTGGCGCTTCTTCGGCAACAGGGTGATTACACGCTTTACATCGTGGATGAACCCCATGTCCAGCATGCGGTCGGCCTCGTCCAGCACAAAGATTTCCACAAAGGACAGATCTATCTCATGCTGGCCGATTAAGTCCAGCAGCCTTCCGGGGGTGGCCACCAGGATATCAATGCCGCGGCGCAGGGACTGAATCTGGGGTTTGGCGGAAACGCCGCCGAAGATGACTGCGCTGTTGATGGGGGTGCCGGCTCCATACTCCTCTATATTTTCATGGATCTGCAGCGCCAGCTCCCTTGTTGGCGTCAGGATCAGGGCGCGGACGGGCTTCTTCTTCTGCCTGTTTTTGGGACGCTCCATCAGGTTTTGTATGATTGGCAGGGCAAATGCCGCTGTCTTCCCGGTTCCTGTCTGGGCGCAGCCCAGAAGATCCTGGCCATTCAGTACATATGGGATTGCCTGCTCCTGGATAGGGGATGGTTTGATATATCCTTTTTGATCCAGGGCTTTTAAGAGTAGCGGAGATAACTGTAATTCATCAAAATTCATCTTGTATTTTCTTCTTTCTTTTTATTGTACACGGTGAATCGGCCCAAAGGCATGCGGTCCATCGTTGTCGTTATCCTGTGCGGAACATGTGAATTTTAATCTTATCACAGTTTCCCGGTTAATGAAATAGAAATTTAAATTCTCTTTAGCGTAAAAAAATCCTAAAATACTATTGACATTTCCCCTCTAATGTATTATATTAATATCAGTAACAATTACTATTATTAATTAAGGCACATAAATCAAAAAGGAAAAAGGAGAATATAAATTATGAAGAAATGGGTATGTACAGTATGCGGTTATGTTTACGAAGGCGAGAATGCACCTGAGAAGTGTCCACAGTGCGGTGTCCCGGCATCCAAGTTCAAAGAGCAGGAATCCGATAAGATGGCATGGGCATGTGAGCACGAGGTTGGCGTTGCCCAGGGTTCTCCTGAAGATATCATGATGGATTTAAGGGCTAACTTCGAGGGCGAGTGCTCTGAGGTCGGCATGTACCTGGCCATGTCCAGGGTTGCCCACAGGGAAGGTTATCCTGAGATTGGCATGTACTGGGCCAAGGCCGCATATGAGGAAGCTGAGCACGCAGCTAAGTTCGCTGAGCTGTTAGGTGAGGTTGTCACAAGCTCCACCAAGAAGAACCTGGAGATGAGGGTTGCTGCCGAGAACGGCGCTACCGCTGGTAAGTTCGACCTGGCTAAGAGGGCCAAGGCCCTGAACCTGGATGCAATCCATGACACGGTCCATGAGATGGCTAAGGATGAGGCCCGTCACGGCAAGGCATTTGCAGGTCTGTTAGAAAGATATTTCGGCTAATCATTTAGCATAATCAATAGAACCCTCCTTTAAACACGCAGGCAGTCTCCCCAAGGCTGCCTGCCCCCTTCCGAAGGGTTACAAACAAAGTATTGTTAAAATATGGATTGAAATATTTGAAATTAAACGTTACAATAAGAATTAGAAGTAAGAAACGGCAATATACTATTCTAATGAGAAAGGTGAGGTACATTTATGGCATCAAAATATGCAGGAACTAAAACCGAACAGAACTTAAAGGACGCATTTTCAGGAGAATCACAGGCACGCAACAAGTATACATATTATGCATCTGCAGCCAAGAAGGCAGGCTACGAGCAGATGTCAGCTTTATATCTGGAAACCGCTGACCAGGAGAAAGAGCATGCTAAGATGTGGTTCAAGGAACTTCACGGAATCGGAACCCCGGAAGAGAACCTGGTTGATGCTGCTGCCGGTGAGAATTATGAGTGGACCGACATGTATGCACGTATGGCACGGGAGGCACGGGAGGAAGGCTTTGAAGAGCTTGCTGTTAAGTTTGAACTGGTTGCAAAGGTTGAGGCTGCCCATGAGAGAAGATACAATCTGCTGTTAGAGAGCCTTAAGAATGACAAGACCTTCAAGGGCGATGCTCCTTTAGGCTGGAAGTGCAGGAACTGCGGTTACATCCACGAAGGCGACGAGGCTCCTGAGGTATGTCCGTGCTGTGCCCATCCAAAGGCTTACTTTGAGAGGAAAGTTGAGAATTATTAATACATATCCATAAGATAGTAAAAGTAACGTGCTCCCTTCCAGGAAGACAAGTGGACAGATTAAAACCTGTCTCCCCGGAAGGGAGCATTTTCTATGGAACCCAAACACTGTTATTTATTTTTTTCTTTAATATTGCGCAGATGCAGATACACGGTATTCCTTGATATACCCAGGATTTCCGCAACCTGCAGGACTGAATCTTTCATATTGAATACGCCCTGTTCATAGAGCACTTCAATCAATGCCTTGTTCCTGTTGACCGCAGGAATACTGCTGTTGAACATCACCTGGTTTTTGGCCTCGCTGACAAGATTCATGATGGTATCATTTACATTGGCTGAAAAATGTTCGTTCAGCTCAGGCGCTTCTTTCTTCGCTGATAAAGACTCTAAAATCTCAGAAAGCGGAGAGTCCAGATAAAAGTTTATGCATATCAGACCAATGATCTTATTGTTTTCCCCATAGATGGGAATAGTTGAGGACTTCAAACGCTCCCCGGAGCGGTTTATGGTATTGTAAGCGTAATAAGAGCCAAGGTCAATATCACTGTCCTCCTGAATCCGGGTCAACATGTTAAGGGCCAGATCCGTTATGGGTGCCCCTATGTGCCTTCCGGAGTGATAACCATTCAATATCTTTATAACGGAATGCTGATAGTCTTCCAGGCTGTGAAGGCTGATTTCATACGCTGAACCAAGGTATGCCGAAAGGCCTGTAAGCATGGATGCATAGGATTCCAGGATTAATTTGTCTGTCTTAGTTAATTTCATTCTATCCACCACCTCAAAAACACTCTGTTGACTCAGAGTTTTTTTTATTATATCATTTCATAAAATAAATTGCAATGAAATTAATTTTATTCATTGACGTTAAAATATACTATTGACGTTAATATATTTCATATGCTATACTGCATGTAGGAAACCAGTCAAGGTCATTAGGAACAATCCTTATATGTTCTCTGGAGGAAACGTAAATGGATGGAATAACGGATATTTCAAAAACAGTTTTACCCCGGATGAAATGGGAATATGAAAAAGAACGCACGGGTTACGATGATTTAATCAGCCTGGGGACTGCAGATATGGATTTCAGGTCCCCGCAGCCCATACTGGACTCAATCAGCGAAATTGCCCGCAACGGTCATCTGGGCTATCCCTACATACCGGACACATTCTATGACGCCATACAGGCACATCTCATGGAGATTTCTTCCTGGAAGGTTGACGCTAAAAAGTGTGTGTCCGTCAATGTGGGAATCTATATGGCAGCCTGGAACGCACTGGATGTCCTTACGTCCCCCGGCGATAAGATTGTTATCCTGACACCGGTACATTTTTGCTTCAGGCAGATAATTACAATGAATGGACGCAAGGTAATTGAATGTCCATTACAGTTAGAAAATAATGAATATCACATTGATCCCGAAGCCCTGAGGGCGTGCCTCGAAAGCGGCGTCCGGATGCTTTGGATTTGTAATCCGCATAACCCGGTGGGCCGTTCCTGGACAGCGGGGGAGCTGGAGGAAATAGCAGACCTGTGCCTGAAAAATGATGTCCTCATCATGTCGGACGATGTGTACTGCGACCTGCTGTTCCCAGGGACAGGCTATACCCCCATCGCGTCCCTGTCCAAGGAAATATCCTACCGCACGGTGACGCTTTATTCTACAAGTAAATCATATAACACCACGGGATTGCGGTTTGCATATGTCGTGACCGAAAATCCGCAGATGTTTGAACTGTATCAGGATTCCCTTGCTAAGTGTGATTTAAATTACGGAATTAATATAATGGGGATTGCTGCAACGGTTGCGGCATATACGGCCTGCGGCACCTGGACAGAACAATTGATGTCCCTGATAAGCGAAAATCACAGGATGGTCTCAGAATATTGTGCAGCCCATATACCGGAGGCCGATGTGGTTTTAGCAGACTCCACTTACTTTGCATGGATTGATATGCGAAGACTGAAATTAGAGAGCCGGCAGCTTGCATATCAGCTTGAAGAGGAAGAACATATGGTTGTGGAAAATGGAGAACTATTCGGAAAAGGAGGAAAGGGATTCATACGTGTGAATTTGGGCACGTCCCCGGAATATCTCAGGACGGGCCTGAAACGGCTGGAACATTTTTGCGCAAACCATCGTTCATAACTGAACTAAATAACAGGAAGGGGAGTTTTAATGAAATATAATTTTGATACAACGTTGGACCACCGGAAAAACGGTTCCTACCGCTGGGACATGCCGGACATGCCGGATGACGTGATTGGCATGGGAACCGCGGACCTGGATTATGAATGTGCGCCATGTGTGCGGGAGGCGCTGCTTCCGGTTGCTGAGGAAAACTGTTACAACTACAGGCAGCACCCTGAAGAGTATTACAATGCCGTCATTGGCTGGTATCAAAGGAATTATCACCTGGATGTAAAAAAGGAATGGCTGAGCAACGTGCCAAGCACGGTTGGCGCGGTGAGGATGGCCCTTGGCATATATGCAAAACCAGGCGACGCAGTGATTGTCCAGACGCCCCTGTTCAGGCCCATACACTGGGCAATCGAGGGAGCGGACTGCCGGCTGGTATCAAATGCCCTGAAGCCGGTAAATGGACATTATGAAATTGATTTTGAAGATTTTGAAGCGAAAATAAAGCAGTTCCATCCTGCTGTTTACCTTCTGGTAAACCCCCATAATCCTACCGGAAGGTTCTTTACAAGGGCGGAGCTTGAAAGGCTTGTGGGGATTTGTTGGGAACACGGTGTGACAATTGTTTCGGATGAGGTTCATGGGCTGATCCTCTATGAAGACCATAAGCATATCCCAATCCTTGCTGTCAACGAAAAGGCGCAGGGAATCAGCGTGCAGATTGTCAGCCTCAGTAAAGGATACAATATCATGAGCCTGCCCCACGCAATTGTTACGATTGCAGACAGTGAAATGCAAAAGGCCTGGATGCGTCAGATTACCGCCTATTCATTCGGCTATGCGGTGAACAGCTTTGCCATTGCAGCAGTCACTTCAATCATGAAGGGCGGGGCGGATCAGTGGATGCAGGAGTTAACCCAATACCTGGAGCGGAATCTGCAGGAGATATTGGATTTCATCAAAGAGAACCGGCTTCCGCTCATCCCTTATAAACCGGAGGGCAGTTTCCTTCTCTGGATTGACTGCAGGAAAGCCGGTATCGGCACCAGGAAACTGGATGCGTTCTTTATGGAAAGAGCACATATCCATCTGGATGACGGGGAAGGGAATTTTGGCCCGGAGGGGGAAGGTTTCATCCGGATTAACTATGCAGTGACAAATAAGATGCTGAAGGAAGCTCTTAGGAGAATCAAGAAGGTTTTTGATGAGGGACTATAAAAACTAATATGAGAGGGGAACGTTTATGAGTAAGAAGAAAGCTTCTGAACTGAAAGAAATGACAATGGGCCGCGCGCTGTTTGGATTCCTGGCCCCCATTGTGCTCCTGATTGCCCTGATTTATGCAGGGGCCGAAGTGGCGATTGCCATCCTGGCATCCGTATTCCTGATGATTATTTATGGGGCGTACATGGGATACTCCTGGGACTCCATGGATAAGGCCATGGCATCCGGTATCACTACGATTTCCACGTCAACGGTAATCATGATGCTGGTAGGCTGTATGGTAGCGTCATGGATGGCATCCGGCTGTATCCCTACCATGCTTTACTATGGCCTGCAGATCATCAACCCGAAACTGTTCCTGCCAATCTGCTTTATCCTTCCGGCGTTCATGGCAGTCTGCGCCGGTACCAGCTGGGGCGCAATCAGCACCATCGGGGTTGTCCTGTGCGGAATGGCCGGGGGGCTTGGCATTCCGGTTGCCATGGCCGCTGGCGCTGTTATCTCCGGCGCATTTTTCGGTGACAAAATGAGTCCGCTTTCCGACACAACACTTCTGGCAGCGGCAGCCTCGGAGGTTTCCGTATTTGAACATATCACGTCCATGTTTTACACCACCGTGCCATGTACACTTATCTCCCTGGTACTCTATGGGTTCCTTGGCCTGAGTGCTTCCGGGAATATCGATACCGCAGCAGTCAGTGAACTGACAAACGGGCTGTCATCCAACTTTAATATTACAGTGCTGAACCTGCTCCCTGTAATCCTGGTCCTGGTGCTTTCGGTCAAAAAAGTCCCGGCATTCATCACCTTCGGCATCGGCATTGGATCCGGCATTCTCTGGTCCATGTTCATACAGGGCTTCAGCTTTGTAGATAACCTTGGCTTCATCATGAACGGTTTCTCTGTTGATACAGGTGTTGAGGCGGTAAACACCCTGGTGAACCGCGGCGGTTTCGTAAGCATGCTTTCACTGGTCGGTATCCTGCTGGTGTGCGGCATGTTGAGCGGTCTCTTTACGGAAATGAAAGTGCTTACCGTGCTGGTAAAAGGCATCACAAAAAAGGTACATACCCCGGCCGGTATTCTGGTGGGCGTCATGATTTCTTCCCTTATCCTCTGCCTTACCGGGGGCCAGTACCCATCGATTGCCATCACTGCAGTAGCATTTAAGGATGCCTGCGATGAGATGGATATCCACCGGGCAGTGCTGTCACGTACCCTGGAGGATGTAGGTACCATGGTTGCCGCAATCATCCCCTGGAGCGCCTGGGTCATCGGCTACGGAGTGCTGCTGGGGACTACGGTCCAGGAATTCATACCATTCGTCTTCCTGTGTATCTTAAGCCCGATTGTCGCGCTGATTAACGCTTTTCTTGGAATCGGCCTTTTACATAAAGATGACGAAGTTAAATATCATCCATTATGGATAAGAAAAAGAGCCAGATAAAATAAGTGGGGGCATTCTCCTGCCCCCACTTCACACTTCCCCAAAACAAATCCTATGAATTTTCAATATCCATGATCATATTCACCCTGCGCTCATGTCTTCCGCCTTCAAATTCAGCGTCCAGCCATGCCTCGGTAATCATCTTGGCAAGTTCGCTTCCCACCACCCTGGCGCCAAAGGCCAGCACATTGGAATTGTTGTGCATCCTGGAAAGCTTGGCCGTATACGGTTCACTGCACACACATGCGCGGATTCCTTTTACCTTGTTGGCTGCCAGCGAGATTCCCACACCGGTTCCGCAGATAGCGATACCCAGGTCAGCTTCCCCACCGGCAACCGCGCGTCCTACCTTCTCGCCGTATACAGGATAGTCACAGCTCTCGGTGGAGTTGGTTCCCAGGTCAATGACCTCATATCCCTTACCCTCCACGAATTCCTTGATGATTTCCTTCATTTCAATTGCTGTATGGTCGTTGCCAATTGCGATTTTCATAATTCTCTCCTATCTTTAATCCAATATCATTTTATATATCTTATACACCGGGGCGTGTTCATAAAACCATTCCCTTTGCAGGCCGTCTATCTTCCAAAGAACTCCTGGATCCGGTCCAGCCTGGACGTCATGGACTGCAGCAGCAGGTCCGCCGCCGTCAGCGCGGCCATGGCCTCCACCACCACCACTGCCCTCGGCACGATGATGGGATCATGGCGTCCCTTAATCTCTATGTCCGTCTCCTGGCCATTCCTGGTGACCGTGTGCTGGCCCTGTGCAATGGACGGGGTGGGTTTAAATGCCGCCCGCATCACAATATCGCTTCCATCGCTGATTCCGCCCAGGGTCCCGCCTGAATGGTTGCTGGATTTGACTATCCTGTCCGTAAAAAGCAGGCCCTTGTCTTCCGTTTCCCCGCTCATCCTGAATCCGTCATTGTTGACAGAGCCAAGGGACCTGGACGCCTCAAAGCCATCCCCGATCTCAAAGCCCTTCACCGCGCCGATGGACAGCATGGCTTTTGCCAGACAGGCATCCAGCTTATCGAACACAGGCTCCCCGACGCCCACAGGCATGCCGTGGATCACACACTCCACCACGCCGCCGCAGGAGTCCTTCCTTGCCATCATTTCCTCCAGATAAGCCTCCGCCTTACGGGCCGCCTTTGCATCCGGCATGTAGAGACGGTTATTCCACATTTCCTCCATCCGGAAGGAACCGTAATCAATCTCAATACTGCCCACAGATCTTGTATACGCCCTCACCGTGATTCCCAGAGTCCTGAGGAATTTACAGGCAATGGCGCCCGCGGCCACCCGCGCTGTGGTCTCGCGGCCCGATGAACGGCCGCCTCCCCGGTAATCCCGGAACCCATACTTCCCATCAAAGGTATAATCCGCATGGCCCGGACGGTATACATCCATGATATTCCCATAGTCATAGGAACGCTGGTCCGTGTTGCGCACCTCCAGGGCGATGGGCGTACCGGTGGTCCTGCCCTCAAATACCCCTGAAAGGATTTCCACCACGTCCCCTTCCTGCCGGGCCGTGGTGAATTTGCTCTGTCCTGGTTTTCTTCTGTTTAAATATGCCTGGATATCCGCCTCATCAAGGGGAAGGCCGGCCGGACATCCGTCCACGACCACGCCGATTCCCTTGCCATGGGATTCCCCCCAGGCCGATGCCCTTAATATTGTCCCAAATGTCGAACCCGCCATATGCGCCTACCTTCCAATCCTGGCAATGGCACAGCAGTTGGGCTGGTTCACATGGAGGCTGCGCCCGCACATCACAAGAAGCCCTTTCTCATAATCCACCTTGAAGAAGCTGATGCTTCCGCTGTCATGGTTGATGGAGGCAATATGCCTGTTGTCCGGGAAAATGGCCACATCCTTGGGATACTCGCCGCTTACAGGCAGGCAGGAAATCATGGTGAGAAGCCCTGACTCTTCGTCCCTGCTGTAGATGCTTACCGTGTTCTCGCCCGCGTTGGTGCAATAGACATACTTCTCATCCGGCGACAGCCTCATGGCACATGCGGCCGTCAGGTTGCCCGGGTTCCTGGTTGCGGTGGTGGAGATGGTCTGGATTTTCTCAATGACCGGCGCCCTGTCCCCGGTTTCATAGGAATATACATTAATCACATTCTGAAGTTCGTGCATCAGATAGATGAAACGGCCGTCCGAGCTGTAGCGGAAATGTCTTGGCGCGGACTCCAGGTCGCAGTGGATTGCATCCACCTGGACCAGGTTCTTGTCCTTCTCATTGAACCGGTATACCTTTACCTGGTCCGTTCCATTGTCAACGGAAAGCACATATCTGCCGTCAGGCATCCTTCTGGTACAGGTTATATGGGAACGGAAATTACGCTCTGCCACACTGCCATAGCCCTTGTGGTATACCTCGTCCACGATCTCGCCCACGGAGCCGTCCGGATTCAGGCTCAGGACCGTGGTCTTGCCGTCATGGTAGCCGGACACGAACACGTACTTGTCCTCCATGTCCGTACACAGATGACAGCCCCTCATGCCGCGTATGGGTGAACTGTTTAACCTGGCCAGGCTTCCGTTCTGCAGGATGCGGAAAGATACCACGCCCTCATCCGCAATGGAATACAGGGTTTTGCCGTCGCTGGAAGCAATCACATAGGAGGAGTTGTCCACTTCCATCTCGCAACGCTCCTTAAATACACCATTTTCCACATCTACATCATATACCGTGATTCCCTTTGCTTTTCCGGTATAGGAATAGGATCCAACATATGCCATATATTTGCCGTTCATACCTGTCTGTACCTCCCTGTTTCGCGTCCATTTTCAAACTAAAATTATCATAACATAATTTTGTGAATTTGTTAACCAGATATTTGTGAATTTGTTGCCCATAACTTTGCGAAAAGGTATTGACATACCATTAATTTAATGTATAATGAAATTCGCGCTTGTTTATTATTACTAAACTTTTTGCTTATTTTTATAGTCAGTTAGTATTTGTAAACTTTTTGTTCATATATTTAAAGGATGCCCACAGGCGGCAATTTACGGGCATACTTCTTTAAGACAGGGAGGTTTTCCATGGATATCGGAAATAAATTAAAGGAATTGAGGGTGCTCAAGGGCCTGACCCAGGAGGAACTGGCGGACCGGGCGGAGCTTTCCAAGGGCTTCATCTCGCAGCTGGAACGTGACCTGACCTCCCCATCCATCGCCACCCTGATGGATATCCTGCAGTGCCTGGGCACCACCATCGGCGATTTCTTCACTGAAACCCCGGATGAACAGATTGTGTTCGGAAAACAGGATTATTTTGAGAAAATCGACACAGACTTGAATAATGAAATCAAATGGATCATACCCAATGCACAGAAAAACATGATGGAACCCATCCTGCTGACGCTGAAGCCAGGCGGCTCCACCTACCCGGACAATCCCCATGAAGGCGAGGAGTTCGGTTATGTGCTCCAGGGAAGTATTTCCATCCACATCGGCACCAAGACATACAAGGCCAAAAAAGGTGAATCTTTTTATTTCACCTCAGATAAAAAGCACTATCTTACAAGCAAGAACGGCGCGCTGCTGCTGTGGGTAAGCTCACCGCCAAGTTTCTGATTACTATTACGATAAAAGGAGAACGAATTCATCATGAGCCAGCCATTGATTGATTTACAGCATATATCCAAAAGTTTTGACGGTGAGTTGGTACTGGACGACTTAAATCTTTCCATCCGGGAGAACAGCTTCGTCACCCTGCTTGGCCCCAGCGGCTGCGGCAAGACCACTACCCTGCGTATCCTCGGCGGCTTTACTACACAGGACACGGGAAAAGTCATGTTTGAAGGACAGGACATCACAAAAATCCCCCCCAACAAACGCCAGCTTAACACTGTATTCCAGAAATATGCATTGTTTCCCCATATGAATATCGCGGAAAACATTGCCTTCGGCCTGAAGATCAAGAACAAGTCCAAGGCCTATATTGACGACAAGATTAAATACGCCCTGAAGCTGGTGAATCTGTCCGGCTACGAAAAGCGTACCGTGGACTCCCTGTCCGGCGGCCAGCAGCAGCGGATTGCCATTGCAAGGGCCATCGTGAACGAGCCAAGGGTGCTTTTGCTCGATGAACCCCTGGGCGCCCTGGACCTAAAGCTGCGCCAGGATATGCAGTACGAGTTAATCCGTCTTAAGAACGAACTGGGCATCACATTTGTTTACGTGACCCATGACCAGGAGGAGGCCCTGACCATGTCGGATACCATCGTGGTCATGAACCAGGGTTATATCCAGCAGATGGGTTCCCCTGAACAGATTTATAATGAGCCGGAAAATGCCTTTGTAGCCGACTTCATCGGCGAAAGCAACATCGTGCACGGCACCATGGTCAGGGATGAGCTGGTAGAAATTTTTGGCGCCAGGTTCGTATGCGTTGACAAGGGCTTTGGCAATAATAAACCTGTGGACGTTGTCATCCGCCCTGAGGACATTGACCTTGTAAAGCCCGAGGACGGCACGCTTCAGGGCGTGGTGACCCACTTAATCTTTAAGGGTGTCCACTATGAGATGGAAGTGACCACGCCGGACGGCTTTGAGTGGCTGGTCCATTCCACCGACATGTTCCCGGTAGGCCAGCAGGTTGGCATCCATGTGGAGCCATTTGAGATCCAGATCATGAATAAGCCTGCTTCTGAAGATGAGGAGGCGCTGGGAGTCAATGAATAGCGAGAAAAAAGGCGCCGCCATCGGCAAGGCGCTGTTATCCGGACCATACCTGCTCTGGATGGTGGGTTTCACCCTGATCCCGCTGGCCATGATTGTATGGTACGGCCTTACGGACAAGGGCGGTTCCCTGACCATATCCAATGTCATTGCCATTGCATCGGCAGACCACGCCAAGGCGCTGTGGCTGTCCCTGGGCCTGTCCTTAATCAGCACGGTGCTCTGTCTTTTACTGGCCTATCCCCTGGCCATGATACTCCGGGGACGCGGGGCTGCTGCGGGAGGTTTCATTGTGTTCATATTCATCCTTCCCATGTGGATGAATTTCCTCCTCAGGACCCTGGCCTGGCAGACATTATTAGAGAAAAACGGGGTCATCAACGGGATACTTGGCTGGCTGCATCTGCCCGCCCAGTCCCTTATCAATACCCCTGCCGCCATTGTGCTGGGCATGGTTTATAACTTCCTGCCCTTTATGGTACTGCCCATCTACAATGTGCTGTCCAAGATAGACGACAACATCATAAACGCTGCCATGGACCTGGGGGCCAACAGCTTCCAGCGCTTCCTCCGGATATGGTTCCCCTTAAGCATTCCCGGGATCATAAGCGGCATTACCATGGTCTTTGTCCCTTCCTTAACCACCTTCGTCATCTCCGACCTGCTGGGAGGAAGCAAGATACTGCTGATAGGCAATGTCATTGAACAGGAGTTCACAAGGGGCAGCAACTGGCACCTGGGCAGCGGCCTTTCACTGGTCCTCATGGTCTTCATCCTTATCAGCATGGCCATGATTGCCAAATACGATAAAAACGGAGAGGGGACTGCATTCTGATGACAAAAGGTTCAAAAGCATTGCGCAAAATCGTATCTGATTTTTATATGGTGCTGATACTTATCTTCCTGTACGCCCCCATCCTGACCATGATGGTGCTTTCCTTTAACAAGTCCAAGTCAAGGACACAGTGGGGCGGGTTTACCTTACAGTGGTACACCCAGATGTTCGACAGCCGCTCCATCATGAGCGCGCTGACAACCACCCTGGTCATTGCCTTTGTATCCGCGCTCATAGCCACCGTCATCGGTACGGCTGCCGCCATTTCCATTAACTCCATGAGGGCGGTACCCAAAACCGTTGTGATGGGCATTACCAATATACCCATGCTGAACGCTGATATCGTAACGGGCATTTCCCTGATGCTGGCATTCATCGCCTTTGGCATTTCCCTGGGATTTAAGACCGTACTGATATCCCACATTACATTCAACATACCATATGTCATATTAAGCGTCATGCCAAAGCTTAAGCAGACCGACAAATACACGTATGAAGCGGCCCTGGACCTGGGCGCTTCACCCATATACGCGTTCTTCAAGGTGGTGTTCCCGGATATCATGCCGGGCGTGCTCTCCGGTTTCCTGCTTGCATTTACCATGTCCTTAGATGACTTCATCATCACCCACTTCACCAAGGGCGCGGGCATCAACACCCTGTCCACCCTGATATACAGCGAGGTGCGGCGCGGCATCCGGCCGTCCATGTATGCACTGTCCTCCATCATTTTCCTGACAGTGCTGATTCTTCTGATTTTTGTCAACTTCCGGTCCATCAAGAAGCCGGAACAAGCATAACTTCATTCAGATTTAAAAGGAGAACAATTATGAAAAAGAAAATGACAATGACCCTTGCCGCTGTATCCCTGGCAGCCCTCAGCGCCGCCCTGATCACGGGCTGCGGCAAATCCGGCTCCTCTGAGTCAGGCGGTAAAGAAGACAACAAGCTTAATGTTTACAACTGGGGCGAATACATTGACGAGGACGTCATCTCCCAGTTCGAGGACGAGACAGGCATCAAGGTTGTCTATGATGTGTTTGAGACCAACGAGGAAATGTACCCTGTCATTGAGGCAGGCGCGGTCAAATACGATGTGGTATGTCCCTCCGACTACATGATCCAGCGCATGGCCCAGAACAACCTGCTGGCTGAGATTAATTTTGACAATGTACCCAATTACAAAGAAATCGGCCAGGAATACCTGGACATCTCCAAGGGCTTTGACCCTGAGAACAAGTACTCCGTGCCTTACTGCTGGGGCACCATGGGAATCCTCTACAACACCAAGCGCCTGGAGGAATTAGGCGTACCCGCCCCCACCAAATGGTCCGATCTGTGGGATGAGCGCCTGAGCGGCGAGATCCTCATGCAGAACAGCGTAAGGGATGCATTCACCGTTGCCCTTAAGATGGAGGGATATTCCTTAAACTCCACCAATCCGGATGAACTGGCCAAGGCCCGTGACCTTCTGATTGAGCAGAAACCCCTGGTCCAGGCCTATGTCATTGACCAGGTAAGGGATAAGATGATCGGCGGCGAGGCCGCTGTGGGCGTTATCTATTCCGGGGAAATGCTCTATATCCAGGAAGCAGTTGCCGACCAGGGTCTGGATTATGACCTGGAATATGTGATTCCCGAGGAAGGCACCAACTACTGGATTGACTCCTGGGTCATTCCCGCCAACGCAGAGCACAAGGAAAATGCTGAAAAGTGGATTGACTTCCTGTGCCGCCCCGACATTGCCAAGAAAAACTTCGAGTACATCACCTACGCAACCCCCAACAAGGGCGCTTATGACCTTCTGGATGATGAACTGAAGAACAACAAGGCCCTGTTCCCTGATATAAACAGCCTGCCTAATTGTGAAATCATCAAGTATCTTGGGGATGATGTGGATATGATTTATAATGATATGTGGAAGGAAATTAAGTCTGAATAAATGATGTCTGATGGACGGTTGGACCGTAAGGACTCCGTCCGTGAAACAGACCAGGGCAGATAATGTCTGCAGGTTCAGGATGGTAAGTTCCTGGACCTGTAACTTTTAAGGCCCTGGTAAATAAAGAAATATGTAGTAAGAACGGGATTGAATCGGTCAAGCATACGTATGCCTGACCGATCCAATCCCGTCATCTGTCCATTCCCTATCTGCATTGGGGCCTATTCGGCTTATTTCCCATCTGCTTCTGTCCATTCCCTATCTGCATCCTATCCAAACTGCCTATTTACGCTCCATATGCATATCCTGATGCCCGCCACAGCATCCACCGCTGCAGCCGGAACAGCCGGAGCAGCCCTTGCCGGCCTTCTTATCCTTTATCATCTTGCGCACCACCGCGCCTACAGCCACGGCCAATATAAGTAATATTACAAAGGTTGGGAGATTCATATCCATCCTCCTTTCTATCTGATCTGTCATCCATCCCAGCCGCCCGGAAAAACATCCGTGCAGCCGTTAAAACGTCCATGGTTAGTTATTTCTAACTTCATACTCAGATTAACACTTTCTAACTCTCTTGTCAATCGTTTTTTTATATGTTACACTTAAGGATGACCAGCCGGTACCGCCTTGCGGTATCAGACAAAACTACGGGGGTGTTTACGCATTGAAGATACAGGAGTCAGCAGAAAATTATCTGGAAACCATATTAATGCTTGGCAGGGAAAAGCCCTGTGTACGTTCCATCGATATTGCCAATGAATTGAATTTCTCCAAGCCAAGCGTCAGTGTGGCCATGAAAAACCTGCGCGAAAACGGATATATCCTGGTTGATGAGCATGGGTATATTACCCTTACTGCCGCGGGCCAGTCCATTGCAGATACCATGTACGAACGGCATACCATGCTTTCCAGCTGGCTTATCTATCTGGGTGTGGATGCCAGGACAGCGGCCGAGGACGCATGCCGTATGGAACATGTACTGAGCGCAGACACGTTCGAGGCCATCAAACGCCATATTACCCAGGGGCACGAACTGCCGGAGAATATGTAGCGGATAACACAGCATGCCATGCAAGGAGGACAATGCCATGATAAAAGATCTTGTTGCCAGCTGTCGTTCCTACCGGAGGTTTTATGAGGAGGAGCGCATACCTTATGAGGAACTTAAGGATATGGTGGATACTGCCAGGATTACGGGCAACGCAGCCAATTCCCAGGCATTAAAGTATAAGATTATATGTGACAGGGAAGAATGCGCCCGGATTTTCCCAACCATCGGATGGGCCGCTGCCTTAAAGGACTGGGACGGCCCTGCGCCGGGCGAACGGCCCAGCGCATACATCATCATGGTCTGCGATTTGTCCATCGGCAAGAACAGACAGTGGGATGAAGGCATCACGGCCCAGACCATCATGCTCAGCGCCGTGGAAAAGGGATACGGAGGCTGTATCATCGGAAACTGCCGCCGCGCCGAACTTGTAAAGCTTCTGGACCTGAACCCGGAACAGTATTCCGTCAGCCTGGTCCTGGCCCTTGGAAAGCCAAAGGAGGAGGTTGTGCTGGTGCCGCTGAATGAGGATGGAAGCACGACCTATTACAGGGACGAAAATCAGATCCACTATGTACCAAAACGGAGCCTGGATGATATCCTGATTTAGTAGTCGTACAGCCTTGTGTAAATAGCGGGTGCCATATTCACCGTTATTTGCCCAAGGCTGTATTAACTGCATGATCAGGACAGATTATTGCCCCTGCCCTCCCCTCATCCAGTCTTCCGGCAGGCATACATGGCTTTGTATTTTAACTTTCTTCTTTTTTACCATGTTTAGGAACATATCCAGTATGCCCTTCACTACCCGTTCCGGCGCAGGATTAAAATAGAAATATCCGCCAGATATAAGGTCCGTGTCATCACGGTCATCCGCACATTGGGGGGCCTGTGGGGTAATGGCCTTGGTGCCGAAGGATGCAAAAGGTCCGGGTGCCCGCGAAATAATCTGGAAACACAGATACAATGGCATCTTCAGCTTTTTATCAAACACCACTCCCCCATCCTTTATCAGGCAAAAGAAATATCCAAATTCCAGGTTCACATTACGCGGCTGAATCCCAAGCAATTCCTTATCCAGATTTATCTTATCCTCCCTCCCAACACAACCATACACCAGCTTCAGTCCTATTTTAGAAAATAAGGATCCATATTCCTTAAATACAGGGAGAAGCCGTCCATATTCGTCTTGAAACAGGTCATGTGCCGCCTGGGATCCTACAAACCCTCTCCGCATCATACATTGTACATCATCCCAGGAATCTTCAATCCCTGACATAGGAATACCCATATCCTTCAGGTGGCGAAGGAATGCAAACACACAGTTACCATCCCTGCCATCCGTCACAATACTGCTCAGCTTAGCCAGGCGCCTGCCATTCTTAAGGTAAATCCAGGCAAACATCCTGCCCTCCTTGTTCACCTTGATCCGGACTTCCTTTATATCCGTTACAGGAAACACCATATCCTTATCAAGCCATCTATGAACCGATATCTCCCTTCCCTTTACCTCCAGCCTTCCCACAGCATGAACGGACCATGCTGTGAACCGGACCGTAAAATGCCGCCTGTCCGGACATGGGTGGGACGCGGCAATTCCGGTTGAGCCGAATACCCGCCCCGGTATGTCCACCTCCACACCGCGCATCTCCAATTCTTCAAGTAACATTTCGCAGGAACAGCCATAATCATAAACCTTGAAAAGCTTTCCCCGTTCCCCCATAAAGGCACAACCGTCTGCTTCCCATTCCACCCTGCATATGTCATCCATATGGTAAAAATGCCTCCGCAGCAGGATATCCCGGAACAGGATTTCCTCCCCTTTCACACGGACAAGCCGGAAGCTATAACATAAAAGCCATATACCCAGGGTTCCCGGAATCACAAGGAATCCCAGGGCAATGCCCACAGAAGCAGTCTCATCCCCATTGAGGTAATCCTGATAACACCAAAATGACATGAGACAGCCGGACAACAGTCCAATAATGCCCACAATCCTTGTAATGGCAGGCGCTTTTATAAGAATATCCTCCTCCATTTTTTCTTCCATTTCATGTCCTGTCTTCTCCATCCATTCCCTCCATCCAACACGCCCCATCCTCAGATAGAAGTATTATACACCCATCCTATCCAACCAACAATAAATTTAACTCCCGCAGGCAGACCCTGTCCCCTAAAAAGCGGTTAATCCCCCATCCCATCTTCCATCTGAACTATCTCACAAAAAAAAGTGCGTGCAATGCAAAGCCCTGATTCCCGCTTCACAATACACGCACTTCCCTACACATTATTTTAATGACAAAGCCCTCATTGCATTCAGGATTGCTATCACAGACACGCCCACATCCGCAAACACGGCTTCCCACATATTTGCCATTCCAAAGGCTCCCATCAAAAGTACGATGGCCTTGACTCCCAGTGCAAATATAATGTTCTGTTTGACGATTGACATGGTCTTGCGGGATATGCGCACCACATCCGATATCTTGGACGGGTCATCGTCCATAAGGACGATGTCCGCTGCTTCAATAGCCGCATCGGAACCCATGCTTCCCATGGCGATTCCTATATCGGCCCTGGAGAGCACCGGCGCATCATTGATGCCGTCCCCCACGAATGCCAGCTTATCTTTGCCGTGAAGGCCTGCCAGAAGCTCTTCCACCTTGGCTACCTTCCCATTGGGCAGAAGTTCTGCATGGACCTCATCCAGCCCCAGACGGGAAGCAACAGCCTCGCCCACTTCCTTCTTGTCACCGGTAAGCATGACGGTCCTTCTGACGCCTACCTTCTTAAGGTCATGGATGGCTTTATATGCCTCTTCCTTGATTGTATCTGAAATCACGATGGAACCTTTAAACACACCGTCCTCCGCCACATAAACCACGGTGCCGATGCTGGGGCACTCCCTGTAGCCCACCTGCATTTCCTTCATCAGCTTGCTGTTGCCTGCAAGGACCACATGACCGTCTATGACTGCCTTTACCCCATGACCGGAAATTTCCTCCGTGTCAGATACACGGTTCATGTCAATGGCACTGCCCCAGGCATCCTTGATTGAGCGGGATATGGGGTGGTCGGAATAGCTTTCCGCCAGGGCCGCCAGTTCCAGAAGGCCAGGCTTTTCCCCGGACAGGTCTGCGTCCGCTGTATTTACACCAATTGCATTCCCAGCAGGAACACTCCCATCCGCCAAATGAATCTCCGTCACCTTAAACTCACCCTTAGTCAGCGTTCCTGTCTTATCAAATACAATGGTATCCATCTGGGACAATGCTTCCAGATAATTGCTTCCCTTAACCAGCACGCCTCTTCTGGACGCTGCGCCGATTCCTGAGAAAAAGCTCATGGGCACTGATATGACAAGGGCACAGGGGCAGGAGATTACAAGAAAGGTACATGCCCTTCTTACGCCCTCGGACCATGACTGTCCCAAAAGCAGGGGCGGGAGGACTGCCAGTACCACGGCTGCAATCACAACTATAGGCGTATAATACCTGGCAAAACGCGTGATGAAGTTCTCCACCTGCGCTTTCTTACTGCTGGCATTCTCCACCAGCTCCAGGATCTTGGCAACCGTGGAATCATCAAATTCCTTTGTAACCTGCACCCTGAGCAGCCCGCTTCCATTGACACAGCCGCTGATGACATCATCACCCACTCCGGCCTTCCTTGGAACCGATTCACCGGTAAGGGCCGAGGTGTCCACCATGGAATCACCGAATACCACCTTGCCGTCCAGGGGAATCCTCTCCCCGGCTTTAACCACGATGATATCGCCCACCTGTACGTCATCCGGGTCCACCTGCTTAAGCTGTCCGTCCTCCTCAATGTTGGCGTATTCAGGACAGATGTCCATAAGCTCCGTGATGGACTGCCTGGAACGGTTTACCGCATAACTCTGGAACAGTTCGCCTACCTGGTAAAACAGCATGACTGCAACTGCCTCTGAATACTCTCCTATCCCAAATGCGCCAAAGGTGGCTACTGACATAAGAAAGTTCTCGTCGAAAACCTGGCCGTTCTTAATGTTGCGGAATGCTTTGTATACAATATCCCATCCAATGAGCACATAGGGAACCAGGTAGACCACCAGCTTCCCCCAGGTACCCAGTCCCTCCGGCAGCGCCTCCATATGGTCCGCCACCGCCAAAGGGATATATACGATGAACGTGGCTATGATCCGCAATAGCATTGCCTTCTGTTTCTTTGTCATAATGATTTCCTTTCCTGAACAGGCAGGGCCTGCTCCATTTTATTAGGCGTAGGCGCCACCTGACAGAGTTTACATCTGAATGATGCAGTCCGGTTCAACCTTCCTGCATACAGCCACGACTTCCTTCATGATTTCATCGAACCTGCTTTCCTCTGCGTCGATTGTCATCTTCTGGGTCATGAAGCTTACGTTGGCGTCTGCCACGCCCTCAATCTTCTTGATGGCTTCCTCCATCTTAGCTGCACAGTTTGCGCAATCCAGGTCCTGTAATTTGAATTTCTTTTTCATTATCATATCCTCCATTTATCATATTATTATAAAAATATTACCTATTCCTCAATGTGTTCCAGACCCTGGTTGATAATGGTCCTTACATGTCCGTCCGCCAGGGAATAAAACACGGCTTTGCCTTCCCTGCGGCTCTTCACCAGGCGGTTCTGCTTCAGGATCTTCAGCTGATGGGAAATAGCTGACTGGTTCATGTTGAGAAGCTGTGCAATGTCGCATACACACATCTCCGACTCGAAAAGCACATACAGGATCTTAATCCTTGTAGAATCGCCGAATACCTTGAATATCTCAGCCAGGTCATAAAGTTCATCTTCATCCGGCATCTTAGCCGTGACCGACTTCACCACATCCTCATGGACCTGGTAAAAGTCACAGCACTCCACGTCATTCATTGCCATGCGGTTAACCCCCTTCTTTTTAAACGTCTGTTCATATGAATGATTGTTCATATGTTTATATCTACATTATATGCTGAATTTTAAAAATGTCAACCTTTTTTTATGAATCCACAAAAAAATTATTACGGAATAATTTTCACGATTTTAGATAGCATTAATATGGTTAACGTGTATAAAAAACAAATATTTTATTACACTTTAATTAGTATTTATGTATACATATTGCACTTTATATTTTACTTTGTTACAATTTAGCTAATCTTACAGGAAGCAGTACATTGTTCCCATTTTGTGCGGGGCAGATTATGAACGGGGGGCTATTGATGATAATTTATGTGTTGTTTTTAGTATCTTCCATAATTTATTTTGCAAAAGTAATATATAAAAATTATCAAAATGGGCTTTCCTTCCAATATGGTCAAAATAAAATAGTTTATTTTGCCACCATATTGTGCATGGTAATAGGGCAGTTTTTGATTCCATCCATTGAAAAACGAATCCTGATATTTTTAGTATTCTTGTCATTCATTCTATTGTTATATACAATTTTGGGCCGTCATAATCAAGCCAACCATTCGGGAGACCTGCTTCTTTTCTTTCAAAAAGAAATCAGGAAAGAGAAACTATGTATATGTATAGGCATAGGGCTGCATCCATGTCTGAATGCTGATATATGAAAAAGGACACATCAAAAAGGCACATTCCATACGGAAATGCGCCCTTTACTGATAAACATATTATTTGCTGCGTTTTAAGAAAAATGACTTCAGGACCATCCACAAGGGTACCATATACAGATACACTGCAAATATCAGGCTTTCTTTTGGCGCCTCCACCACTGACAGGGGAAACGCGCATGCAATGCTCCAGGGAAGGAGGCCGGCAATCACGATGACCGACATCTCCAGGTTCACTGCCAGTGTCTCCTTTTTTTCCGTCAGTGTCTTGGTCATCTCACAGGTAAGCATGGTTGCCAGGGTCTGGTTGCAGCTGATGGCACAGGTAATGAAGGAAACCACCACGGTCACAAAGAAAACATTGCTGCGGCATGCTAGGTCAAGCACCCACTGTTTCAGGTTGGACAGCAGGTTGGTGGCGCTGAAAATCCCAAAATAGGCGGATGAAATTGCCACAATGGCCCCGATGCTTACCATGGATTTAAGCCCTCCCCCGTCAATCAGCGCCGCCAGCTTTATATCCCCGGCATGATACCCCCGCACCATGATGTCCATGACCTGGACGATTCCCATATCCTGGTAAACCACACAGATTACGGCCGCCGCCACAATACTGACCAGCATGGTCAGCTCCACCCTGACCCGGAACAGGGAGAACAGGATGATGATTCCTGCCGGCAGCAGCGTAACCGGAGCCAGATAAAAAGCGGAGGTAAATATCCTGGTGCTTTCCACCTCTGCGGCCCCGTTCCCCCACCCCCTGCCTAGATAGAGGTATAATGCGGCCGTAATAAGCAGCGGAACCAGCACCTGCCGTAAGACCTTTACGATAATCACGTATATGTCCGTATCCGTCAGTTCACAGACCAGCAATGCGCTGGAAGACATGGGGGAACATTGTTCACCGAAATAAATGCCGGACATGACCGCACCGCCGATGTACACGGACGGTATATCAAGGGCCCTGCCAATGCTTGCACAGATTACCCCCATGGTGGACGCGGTCCCAAAGGAAGTGCCGGTCAGAGCCGACATCCCGCAGCAGAGCAGGAATGTCAGCACCAGATAGTACCTGGGCGCCATGGAGGACGCTGAATAATAGACAATACACGGTATGGTGCCGGACGCCCTCCAGACAGCGGTCAGAAAGCCGATGAGTATGAATACAATGAGTATGGTCCTGGAATCCTTCACCCCTTTCCACAGCATTTTCCCAAGCTGGGAAACCGGATATTTATTGTATAAGGTATAGATGCTAAAACAGGCCAGCCCTCCTATCAATGCATATATCACGGAAATATCTGTCAAGACACATCCTAGAAGCATAAGCACAAAAACCAGCAATGTTACTGCTTCCGCCATAATTGTTTCTCCTTGTTTTCCTGCTTTTTAATGCACTGCACAGTGGCATGCAACCAGATGGCCCCCTCCGGCCTCCCTAAGCCTTGGCACTTCCTTCCTGCACTGTTCGGTGGCGTATGCACATCTCGGGTGGAAGGGACAGCCTTTTGGCATGTTCATGGGACTTGGGACCTCTCCCTGGAGGATGATCCTCTCCCTCTTCTGCTCTTCATAGTAATCCGTAATCGGCACTGCCGACAGAAGGGCCTGGGTATACGGATGTATGGGATTGGCATACAGGTCGGAGGATTTTGTGACCTCCACCAGGTGCCCCAGGTACATCACACCGATATTATCACTTATGTGGCGGACCACCGCCAGGTCGTGGGCCACGAAGAGGTAGGTGATTCCCAGTTCCCTCTGAATCTTCTTGAACAGGTTAATGATCTGGGCCTGAATGGACACATCCAGGGCCGATACAGGCTCATCGCATACGATGACCTCCGGGTTGCAGGCCAGCGCCCTTGCAATGCCCAGCCTCTGCCTCTGCCCCCCGCTCATCTCATGGGGGAATCTCTGGCTCATGCCCGGATCCAGGTCCACAATCCGCAGCAGTTCATGGATGCGGTCCGATATCTCCTTCTGGGTCTTGCTGACCCCATCACAGATAATGGCCTCCCTTAAAATGGAATAGACCGAATTACGGGGATCCAGGGAACTGTAAGGATCCTGGAAAATCAGCTGTATCTCCCTTCTGTACGGGGCAAACTCACGGGCGGATATGCCCGCTATCTGCCTGCCCTTGTAGTAGATACTGCCGTCCGTGGGCTGATTGATTCCCAGGATACATTTGCCTGTGGTGGTCTTTCCGCATCCGCTCTCCCCTACCAGTCCGAAGGTTTCCCCTTTCCTGATTGTAAATGATATGTCATCCACAGCCTTCACGGTTCCCGCATGTACCCCGAACACACCTTTTGTTACAGGGAAATGCATCTTAAGCCCTTCTATCTTCAGAAGGATCTCTCCCTTTTCCCCGGCATCCTCCCTGACAGTCCCGGACGCCTTGGGGGTGCCTGCCGCGCCGGTTCCATCTTCCCTCACGTTTATATGGCAGGCCACAAAGTGTCCGTCCCCTACCTGCCTTAATTCCGGGCATTTTTCCTTCCTGCATGTATCACAGGCATATACACACCTTGGCAGAAAGGCGCACTCCTGGGGCAGCTTTGATAGCACGGGCGGCGCTCCCATGATCGGCACCAGTTCCTCATCCTTATCATCCTGAAGCCTTGGGACGGATTTGAGAAGTCCCAGGGTGTATGGGTGTTCCGGGTGGGTCAGTATCTTTTCCGTTGTGCCGGATTCCACAATCTTCCCGGCATACATCACATAAACCCTCTGGGCGTACCGGGTCACCAGTCCCAGGTTATGGGTGATGATGATCAGGGATTTATTATACTTATGGACCATGTCAATCAGAAGGTCCATGACCTGCGCCTGGGTGGTCACATCCAGGGCAGTGGTGGGCTCATCCGCAATGATCAGCTTGGAGTCGCAGGCCACGCTGATGGCAATCATTACCCTCTGGCGCATGCCGCCGCTCATCTCAAAGGGATAGCACCTCATCCTGGCCTCAGGCTCCGGTATGCCGACTGCGGCCAGGGCCTCTATCCCCTTTTTCCATGCTTCTTTTTTGCTCAGATGGGAATGGGTGCATATGACATCCGACAGCTGTTCCCCAACCGTCAGCACTGGATTTAAGGAGGTCATGGGTTCCTGGAATATCATGGATATCCCGGCGCCCCGGATAGCCCTCATTTCTTTTGATTTTGCATCGTACTCCAGAAGGCTTTTCCCGTCAAACATCACCTCCCCGCCGATGATCCTTCCCGGCGGTGTCTGTACCAGCTGCATCACCGACATCTGCGTCACTGATTTGCCGCAGCCGCTTTCACCCACAATGGCAATGACTTCCCCACGGTTCACATAATAGGATACGTCACTGACCGACTTGACCTCTCCCTCAGCCGTAAAAAAAGAGGTCCTTAAATGATTTACTTCTAATAATTTTTCAGGCATTTACAACTTCCCCCTTAACCGAGGATCCAGCGCATCACGGAGGCCATCTCCTACAACATTAAATGAAATAATCAGTATGATAATACAGATTCCCGGAATCATTGCCAGCCACGGCGCCTGTAAAAGGTACGCATAGGCATCGGATACCATGTTGCCCCAGGTGGCTGTGGGCGGGTTGATGCCGACCCCCAGATAACTCAGGGACGATTCCGTCATGATGGCATTGCCCAGGTTGATTGTATACAGTACAATCAGGGACGGGAATGCATTGGGAAGCAGATGCTTCAGCAATATCTTGCTTTCCGGCCTTCCCACCAGCTTGGATGCCACAATATAATCATTTTCCTTCAGGGAAAGCACCAGCCCGTTCACCATGCGGATATAGGTAGGTATCATGCCGATCCCGATTGCCAGCGTAAGGCTCATGACGCCGGTTCCCATGATTGCCGCTATGATCAGGGTGAACACCATTCCGGGTATGCTCAGTATGATATCCGTCATCCCCATGATTACCCTGCGCACCATACCGGTTACATATCCGGCCACCAGCCCCAGGCCGATGCCGATGACAGCGGCAAAGGAGCCGGACAGAAGGCTTACATACATGGACACCCTGCCGCCGTATATGACGCGGCTCAGCACGTCCCTTCCAAGGAAATCCGTCCCCAGCCAGTGGGCGGCCGACGGAGTCTGCAGTTTTTCCACCAGGTTCTGGGCAGCAGGGTCATAGGGCGTTATCCAGTCAGCGAATACAGCCATGAAAATAAAGCCCACCACAACCACCGTGCACAGTTTCACGATGATACCGCGTCCGAAAAAGATGCCCAGGGCCTGCTTCCTGTTCCTCTTGCGTGTCTCCCGCTGCAGTTTTGCGAAATCATTATCCATTTTCATCACCCCATTGACTTTCTTACCCGCGGGTCAATAAACCCATATGCGATATCCACAAACAGGTTGCAGAATACAGTAACCATAGATATGATCAGCACACAGCCCTGGACAATAAAATAGTCCCTTTGCTGGATGCCTGATACAAGCATCTGTCCGATTCCTGGTATATTGAAAACATTTTCGATAATAACCGCGCCTGCAACAATATTGCGCATCTGAAGTCCTATAATGGTGATTACAGGTATCAGCGCATTCTTAAGGGTATACTTGAAAATAATCTTATGTTCCGACAGTCCGTTGGCCCTCGCCGTCCTCACATAATCCTGGTTAATCACTTCCAGCATGTTGGAGCGGGTCTGCCTTGCCAGGATGGCGGTGGTATAGATGGCATTGACCACAACCGGCCAGAACGCCTTATGTACATATTCCCCAAAATCCACCCAGGGCGCCGTATAGCCCTGGAGGGGTATCAGGTGCATCTGCAGCCCCAGGATGATGACGCCGAATATGGCAACCAGAAACCGCGGTGCGCCCAGGAAAAAGTTAACAATCAGGGTCAGCCCCTGGTCAATCCAGGTCCCCCTCTTTACAGCGGAGATGATACCCACTATAATCCCGGCCAGCACGCCAAACACAAGACCCGGAAGCCCGATGGAGATTGTATTGGGAAGCCGTTCATTGATATAAGTCGTCACATCCCTTGCATTCAGTATGGATTTGCCGAAGTTCCACCTTAAGAATATATTCGTTATCCAGTTCCAGTACTGGACTAAAACCGGGTCATTAAGCCCGTAGGAGTTCCTGTAATCCTGAATCGCCTCAGCACTGGCCGCATCCCCCAATGCAATGGTTGCCGGATCTCCCGGCAGTCTCTGCATGAGGATGAAAACCAGGAATGAAACCAGCAGGATCAGCACTGCTGCTGTGGCGATTTTCTTCCCAACATATTTTATCATGTTACGCCCTCATCAAATACCTTTCTTATTATTCAACTGCCGGTCTGGATTGCTCCCGGCCGGCAGTATTTACATCATATCCTGTTTACTTATCCAGCCAGGCATTTCCCAGGTCCGCAACTGAATAGAACACCTCGCCGATTCCTGAATCCTTCACATAATCGTTGACGGCAAAGAGGGTCGCAACCTCTGCCAGATTATATACGATACAGTATTCATCTGTTAACAGGCGGTTGGCTTCGCCCACCGTTTTCACTGCTTCGTCCTCGTCCGCCGCCATGACAGAGGTTGCCAGGGCCGCCTCCACGTCATCCGGACGGAGCAGGTTGTTGATGCCAAGGACATGTCCGGTCAGGTTCTGGCGGAACATGGAGGCCATCTGCATGGGAACGCTGACATACACGCTGGAGCCGTGGAGCCACATTCCCTCACCCCAGCCTGCCTCAGCCGTATTGGCGTCCGCGCCGGATAAAATGCTGAGGTTCACCTTAATCCCCACCTCCGCAAGATAGGACTGGATAATGGTTGCTGCATTCTTAAGCGCGGAGGTTTCCTCTGTTTTCAGGGAAATCTCAAAGCCGTCCGGGTATCCTGCCTCAGCCAGCAGTTCCTTTGCCTTTTCAGGATCATAGTCATATCCCTTCACGTCCTCACTATAATAGTGGGTTCCAACGCCGAACTGGTTCCTCACATCCCCGTAATCTCCCCAGACCGCCTGGACCAGCGCATCCGTATCAATTGCATGGCAGATGGCCTGGCGTACCTTCAGGTCCCCTGTGGGGTCATCCCCGGTCTTATTCAGGGAGTTAAAGCACAGGAGATAGGAATGTGATTTTACGGAACAGGTCTTGATATCATAGCCGTAAGCCTTCAGCGCGTCCGCGCTCTCCGCGTTCAGGGCAAGGATTGCGTCTATCTCCCCGGACTGGAGGGCAGCGCTGGATACAAGGGCATCCTTATAGATGATATACTCCACACTGTCCAACTTCACGTCCCCGCCCCAGTAATCGTCCCTCTTGGTAAAGGTCTTGGAGACATCGTAATCCCAACTTGTCAGTTCAAACGGACCTGTGCCGCAGGGATGTTCCTTACAATACTCTTCTCCGTTCTTCTCAAAGAAGTCCGGCGAGAACATATAACCGCATTCCCTTGAAAATGCATATGGCAGGATGGAACTCCACTTGTTCAGGTTCAACTGGACCGTATACTCATCCACCACCTCCACGGATTCAATGGATGACAGAAGCGCCTCTACCTTAGCGCCCACCTCCAGGTAATGGTCCAGGTTCCACTTGACCGCCTCCGCGTCCAGGACAGTGCCGTCCGAGAAGGTAACCCCTTTCCTCACATGGAATGTATAGGTCAATGCCTCGGGGTCGTATGAGTAATCCTCTAACAGCCACGGGTCCACGGTTCCCTCTGCATTGGGCTTAAACAGGGATTCGTACACGGGCCAGGAATAATAATAGTCCACCCCGGCGCCGGTCAGGTCAAAGCTCAGCATGGTATGTACGCATTCCGTGTTGACACCGATTTTCAATGTTCCTCCTGCCTTTGCATCAGAAGCCGCTTCCATCTGCCCTGCTGCGCTTTCTGCTGATTCACCGCTTACGGCCGCTGCCGTGCCTTCCTGTCCTTTGGAGCCGGAACCGCTGCCCCCGCAGCCCGCCAGCAAACCGGCGGCCAATGCTGCCGCTACTACCAACGAAATACACTTTCTCATCCTAATCCTCCCTTTCTCTACCTTTGAGTTAACTCATTATCCGGTACCAGCTTGTCAGTGGGTCCGCAGAACCCCTTCTGCTTGCGCACTGCCAATGCGTCTTCCGGTTTATCCACATACCTGGTCTCCAGGTCCGCCCATTTCCCATCACTGAGGAAACAGGTCATGGGTGAATAGTAAAAATGATATCCGGTATAGTCATAGTGTTCCATTACATAATCATTGGTACGGGTTTCAAACACATGGCGCCCCGTATCCAGCATGGCGTACATGGCTGAGCGGAAGGAATAGTGGATTCCTGTAAAATGATATCCCCATTTCAGAAGGTCCTCTGCGTCCTCCGCCTTATCGCCCGGATCCAGGTCCGGGTACCAGAACGGTATCTTAACATGCTCCGCCACCTTTTTGGCAGCGCCCAGCTTGCCTCCGTACTTCTTGGAACGGTTAATCTCCAGGGGGCATATGATATCCGCACCCGCTTCAATATACCGCTCACACCGCTCCACAAAACCGTCAAAGTCCTCGTCCACCTCATGCTTGCAGCTGGCCATCAAAAGACAGTCGGTCCCCTCCATTCCGTCCTTTGCAGCCCGCAACCGCCTGCATGCGTCCTGGATGGTGGCAAGACCGGGGCGGCTCAGGTCGTTGCCGTCCGTGATCAGGATACAGTCAGCGCCTGCCCTGGCCATGCGTTTACATCCGTGATAGGTCTGCAGCGGACGCCCAAAGCCTTCATCCGCATCCACAAACAGGGGCATGTCCGTCATGTAGGTAATCCGCTCTATCATATGACAGTACTCATCTACGGACAACAGGTTCAAATCCGGTATGCCGGTCTGGGAACATGCGAAATCACTGCTGGAAATCATAACCATCTGAAACCCATTCATTTCCGCTGCTCTTGTGGAGATACAATCATAAATTTCCGGGACATAAAAGAATTCGTTCTGATCCATATATTCCCTTAGGGTTTTCTTAGCCATTTTGTTACATACCGCCTTTCGTTTTCGTTTTTTTTATAATACCATATAGTCACTTTGGCGAGAATGGAACACTGTTCTATAAATATGTGTGTATTATTATCCTAGTTGGATATTCTTTTCTCACTATTAATTTAGTATCATAATAATAGTATGTAAAATAATCGGCCGCAGCCGCGGTCCTTCCAATTGACTTACCATTGATAATGACCCACAGGATACAGGGCCGCCCGGCATGGCCGGATGGCCGGACATAAAGGAGAGCTTTCGTTGAATTTTTCCATTATCCCTCACACAGCCCAAATGCTATTGGCAGAATTTACCATAGATTCATCCATATATCCGTTAACCGCATCAGAGAAGACATTCCATCATATCTGCATATTGAGAAAACCCGTCCAGCTCCCTGAGGATATGGCAGAGCCGGACCTTTGCCTGTTCATTCTCTACGATTATGCGGAAGGTCCTTCCATGCGCAAAACCTGCCCGGTTCCAGATGATTTTAATATATTATCCTATGTGGATGTAGGTGTAAGCTCCTTATGCCATATTCTTACCCTGCTTACAAGGTCCTGCCCGGACCTGTATCCGATTCTTGAATCCCAGTACCAGCTTGTCTTAACCCAGCGTTTCCTGGAAACGCTTCAGAACGGCTACCATATCAGGATGAGGGACCTGCTCCAGGCAATCACCTCCAACCTGGAGAAAAAGGTGATGGTGATTGAACCCACCATGAATCCCACCGATATGATGTCATCATCGGATTTCTTTGACCAGCTTCCGGAGCATTCCCAGGTAATCGGACATCTGGACCAAAGCCCCGTGTACATGGGGAAAATCCTGAGAAAGGACATGGGGACCTGCCTTATCATACCCCTGTACCGGTTTGGGGAGATAATCGAATTCCTGATTGTGGGAAACTGCAAGGAACCGCCGGACCCCCTGTTTTATTCCGCGCTTAAAACAGTCATCTCCGCGCTGGCCATTGAATACGAGATGCGCCAGTCTGTCTTCACGGTTGTGAACCGGAGCCGCAACGGGCTGATGGACGCCATCACCAACTCAGGCCGCCTGAATCCCGCAACCATAACGGAATGGGCCGGCCTCCTTGGCTTTAAGGACAAACGCCTGTATATCGTGATTTATCTGGATTTTGCTGCATGGGGCAGCCAGAAAAAGATAGGGACAGCTGTTTACTATGAGATACTGGAATTCATGATCCATTATTATCATCCTGATGATTACTACTTTTTGCGCGCTTCCTCAGACAGCCTTTATATGATAGGGCAGTTTCCTCCTGAATCCCCGGATGCAGCGCAGAAGAAATCCATTGCCACCTGCCAGCAGATAGAACATCTGCTGAAGACAAAATCAATCGTAAAGAAAATGTATTCAGGAATCGGGACCACGCAGCAGCAGATTTCCGATATCAGCCAAAGCTATGAGGACGCATTAAAAGCGCTGAAAATCGCCCACACCACAGATGAATCCATCATCTGCTATGAAACATTGGGCATACTCCGCCTGCTGGGCAACATACCGGCCAGGGAAGCCGCTGAAAACTACATACCGGCCTGCCTGAAACACCTGCAGGGCCATGACCGGAAATACAACACCAATCTGGTGGACACCCTTACCGCCTACTATTCAGCCAACTGCAACGCGGCCAAGGCAGCCAAATCGCTGTTCATCCACTATAAGACCATGCTGAACAGGCTGGACCGCATTGCCCAGATATTGGACTGCGATTATAATGACAGCCATATACGGCTGGAGATTGAGATGGGACTTCAGATCATCCACATGCATCACCGTGAATATGAATAAGAGCCCTGTATGGCCTTTCCAGCCATACAGGGCACTTATATTGACTTTCTTCATCATTCCAGGATATCCCTGTGCATCAGCAGCCCAATCCTGCGGCTGTCAAGGCCGCGGATGACCTCCACAGCCATCCTGACCGCGGCTTCGATATCCTCCACTGCGCAGAAGTTATAGTGGCTGTGCACATAGCGGCTGGGAATCCCCAGCACCAGCGTGGGGACCGCGCGTCCTGCCAGGCTGATCTTACCGGCATTGGTGCTGCCTCCCCTCCTCACCGTATCCTGGCAGGGGATGCCCTTTTCCTCACCCAGTTCATGGGCATATGCCAGGAATGCGGGATTGGTTATATAGCTCTTATCCATGCACCGTATCTGCACCCCCGCCCTCATGACGCCCTGGGCCTTCTCCCTTCCATAGTAAAAATCATCTGCGGGGGAGCCCTCGAAGACAATGGCTAAATCCGGCTGGATCCTGGCCGCAGTCACGCAGGCCCCTCTCATCCCCACTTCTTCCTGGGCAGCAAAGGCCCCCACCACGTCCACCGCCAGTTCCTGGTCCATCCCCTGCAGTTCACGCATGGTATGGATGATACAGGCACAGCCCATGCGGTTATCAAAGGCCTTGCCAAAACAAAGCCCATGGTCCCCGTCATAATCAAAGGCCACTTCAGGGGCGGCCGGATCCCCAATACGGATGCCGTATGTTTCCTCTGCCTCCTCCCTGCTGGATGCCCCCACATCAATATAGATGCCTTCTATGTCCAGAGGTGCGTTCCTTTCTTTTTCCGTCATGAAGTGTACGGGGCGGGACGTGATGATTCCCCTTACCTTTTTTCCGCTCCTTGTGCGGACAAGGACCGTGTGGGCCGGAAGGCTGGACAGGTCCATCCCCCCGAGCATGACCATGGACAGCAGGCCGTTGTCCATGATTCCCTGCACCATGAAACCGCACTCATCCGTGTGGGCATCCAGCATGATGACCGGCTTTCTCCCGGAACATGCATCTCTGGCGCACCCATCCACGGAATACCCATCCCCGGAGCATGCATCCCCGGGAACCCCGCTCCCGGTCCCATGCCCCGCGTCCGTGGGACCGGGCTTCCTGAACCATGCATAGACATTGTTCATGGCGTCATTGTCCACTTCCATCCCCTTTAAGTATCTCCCGATTACCTTTACGACCTCTTCCTCAAATCCACTGGGGCCAAAGGCGTTGGACAGGTCCCTGATCATGTCAATATCAATCATGTTCATATGTCCCCCTCTTCAGTACATTCCCATCACGCATCATGATGGCGCCCCTGGCAATCACCGTATCCAGGGCCAGGTCCGGACGGAGCAGCAGCACATCCGCGTCCGCGCCCCTGGCAATACATCCCTTTTTCGGATAAATCTCCAGCGCCTTTGCCACATTTGAGGTAAAGAAGGAAAGGGCCTGTGTCAGGTCCACTGCGCCCTCCAATACCAGATGCCTGAACTGACGGAACAGGTTCCCCACATCCGTGACACCGATTTCCTTTAAATGTCCGTATTCATCATAGCTGGACCAGCTTCCCTGTCCATCTGAGCTGAATGTCAGACGGTCCATGGGCACGCCTTCCTGCCTGGCCTTATCCAGGAGCCGGAGCATGGCCCCCGTGCCCAGCTTTCCTTCGGGGATGCGCTGTATATCCTCGCAGGTGATATCCACATACCCGCCCATTTTGGCAAACCGGAACCCATCCTCTAAAAGCTCCTCTGTCCGTGACATATGGGTGGGATGGAACGTCTTTACAGGTATGTCCGACCGCCTGAGCGCGTCAAAAATCTGTTCCAGGCGCCGGAAGCCGCTGCCCATATGCGCCACGATGATTCCAGGTTTACCGCTGACCATTCCGGCCGTGCGCACGTCACTTGCCAGCCGGATCAATTCCTCCGTGGATATGTTGGGCGCCCGGTGGTCTGAAAGCGCCAGTTTCACGCCTATGATCTCATCCACAAAAACAATATCTTTCTTCACACTTCCTGTGATGGTGGGGGAGGGGTATCCGTAGGCCCCGCACAGGGCATATGCGCTGATTCCTTCTTCCTTCAGGGCCTTGGCCTTGGCCACCAGGTTCTCCACGCTCCTCGTCATGTCATCGGTTCCGAGAAGACCCAGAACCGTGGTAATCCCTGCTTCAATCAGGGAGGACAGCTGTATCTCCGGCGACCTGGTGCGAAAGCTTCCCTCTCCCCCGCCGCCAATAATATGCTCATGCTGGTCAATCAATCCCGGGACAAGCAGACACCCCCTGCCATCTATCTCCTGACAGCCATATCCAACCTCCAGATGGTCACCCACCGCTTCTATTGATTCCCCACATATGAGTACGTCCTTCTTCCCCAGGTATTCGGGATTGTACACATCGGCCTGTCTTATTATTATCATGATTCCTCTCCTTAATCGTAATTCCCTTTCTCTATTTTACCATAAAAGGAGGGGACTGTCTCTTTATGGTATGTAATGCTTTTCTCCCTCAGGCCTTTATCCTTCAGCAGGTCCAGCCCTGTCATGGCCAGCCCCTTGGCCCCCAGGATACAGATCCTGTCCGCCTCAGGCCCGGCTGCCGCCCTGGCGTATCCAGATGAATGGGCTTCGATGGAAGCATCATCCGTGATGGACAGGTAGTCATGGATGGCTGGGATCCGGATGGACACATTGCCTATATCCGAGGAACCAAAAAGCTCCCCTGGCTTTGGGCTGCACATGCTGATTCCTAAACGCCCCATATTGTCCCTGAACGCCTCGCACATGGGAAGACATGGATACCGTTCAGCGTAGACGGGTTCTGTCTCTGTCTCAGCCCTTGCGCCTGTCAGCTCCTCTGCCCGCTTCACGCACCCTTTAATCAGATTAATCAATTCTTCTGCCCGTTTCATGGTTTCCGCGCGTATACAGAACTCACATCTGGAAAACTCCGGTATGATGTTCCCCGCCGTCCCCCCATCCAGTATGACCCCGTTGATATTATCCTGGATCTGGAATGTGGGGCGCATCATGTCAATCTGGTTAAAGACACTGATGGCCGCGCCCAGCGCATTGATGCCGGAAGCAGGAGTGGATGAATGGGCTGCTTTTCCATGGAAGGAAACCGTTACACAACCGCTTGCCCTCCCGCCCCGGTTGATATAGTTATACGCCTCCCCGCCGCCTGTGGGATGCATCATAAGGGCGAAATCCACGCCGTCAAAGCCTCCCCGCTCCAGCATCAGCACCTTTCCGGCCCCGCCTTCCTCTGCCGGGGTCCCAATCAGCCATATCTCGCCGTCACAGGACTCCATAAGGGAAGCCAAGCCTGTAAACGCCCCCACGGCGCAGGCGGCAATTACATTGTGGCCGCAGCCATGCCCTATCCCCCTGAGGGCATCGTATTCAGCAAGGAATGCCACCACCGGGCCATTTCCCCTGCCCTTTTTCACAACACGGAATGCAGTGGGAAGCTGACAGTAATCCCTCTCCATCACCATTCCCTGCCCCTTTAAAAATGCCTCTACCGCTTCCACTGCGTGATATTCCTGAAATCCTGTTTCCGGGTGCGCGTGGATGTCGTGGGACAGGCTGACCAGCCCCTCCCGTATACTGTCTATCTTATCAGCTATGGCCTTTTTGTCCCCGCTCAGCTGTCCTGGTTCCATCTCATTGTCCTCTTTTCTTAATTACATGTCTTTTCAAAGCAGGTTTCCGTACTCCATCCAGCTTACAATATATGGCAGGCCGCCTGATGTCCGGGTTCGATTTCCCTGAGTGCCGGGCGTTCCCTTCTGCACCTGTCCACGGCGTACGGACAGCGGTCGCAGAAAAAGCAGCCCTCCGGAAGGTTTACCGGGCTGGGAATCTCCCCCATTGCGTCAATGTGCTCCACCAGCGGTTTCTCCCCCACGGTGGGCACGGCTGAAAACAGCACCTTGGTGTACGGGTGCAGGGGATTCCCAAACAAGGTATGCTTATCCCCCACCTCCACAATGGCCCCCAGGTACATCACTCCCAGACGGTCGCTGATATGGCGTACCACAGAAAGGTCGTGGGCAATGAACAGGCATGAGAAATGGAACTCATCCTTTAAATCCATCAGCAGGTTCAGGATCTGGGCCTGTATGGATACATCCAGGGCAGACACCGGCTCATCCGCGATAATGAACTCCGGTCTTACCGCCAGCGCCCTGGCAATGCCGATACGCTGCCTCTGTCCGCCTGAAAACTGATGGGGATACCGTCCGGCCTGTTCCGGCCGCAGCCCAACACGGTTCAATATATCCATGCACTGTTCCCTTGCATCCTTCTTATCCTTTGCAATCCCATGGAACAACATGGGCTCCATGATGATTTCCTCCACACGCTGTCTTGGGTTTAAGGAGGCATAGGGGTCCTGGAAAATCATCTGCATGTTTTTGCGGTAAGGCAAAAGCTCATGGGCGCTTAAATGGCTGATGTCCGCGCCCTTATACAGCACCTGTCCGCCCGATGGCTCCAGAAGCCGTATGATGGTCCTGGCCGTGGTGGATTTCCCGCAGCCGGATTCCCCCACCAGGCTGAACACCTCGCCTTTTTCAATCCGGAAGCTCACCTGGTTGACCGCGTGGACCACCTTGTCCTGTTTCACGATCTTGCCCTTTTCCAGACGCAGTGACTGGAGAAGGCCCTTGGTCAGATGAAATTCCTGGCTTAAATCTTTGACTTCAATCAATGGTTCCATCATTTACCCTCCTCCGTTCTGGCCGCAGCCGGGCTGACAGCTGCATCCCTGTTCCCGTCATCCTTCTTTTTTAATGGGAAATGACAGGCAGCCAGGTGTCCCAGCCCCACCTCCCGCATCGCGGGCTGCTGATGCCTGCATATTTCCTGGCAGTACCTGCACCGCGGCGCAAAGTAACAGCCCTCCGGCAGTTCGAACATATTGGGCACCATGCCCGGTATGTAATCTAAACGGTCCCTGTCCTCATACAGCTTCGGGATGGAATTTAACAGCCCTTCCGTGTAGGGATGTGCGTTAAAGGACACGATGTCCTCTGTGCTGCCTGTCTCCACCAGCTTGCCGCAGTACATGACATTGATGCGGTCCACCATCTGCGACACCACGGCCAGGTCATGGGTGATCAGGATCAGAGCCGTATCGTGCTCCTTCACAAGCTTCCTCATAAGTTCCAGTATCTGCTCCTGGATGGTCACATCCAGCGCAGTGGTAGGCTCATCTGCAATCAGAAGCCTGGGATTGGTCGCCAGTGCAATGGCAATGATTACCCTCTGCCTCATGCCGCCGGAAAACTGGTTGGGATATTCCTTTAACCGCTCCTGGGGATTGGGAATGCCCACGGCAGATAAAAGCTCCAGGCACCTGGCCTTTCTCTGGGCCGCGTTCATCTGAGGCTCATGGAGGATCAGAACCTCCTCCATCTGCCTCTGTATGGTATACAGCGGATTCAGGGATGTCATGGGGTCCTGGAACACCATGGAAATGTCCTTGCCCCTTATCTTTATCATATCCTTTTCGCTGGCCCGGCTCAAATCCCTGCCGTCAAACAGGATCTGCTCCGCTTCCACCACGCCGGGATCCTCCACCAGCTTCAGGATGGAGAAGCTGGTCACGGATTTCCCGCTTCCTGATTCCCCCACAATCCCCAGTATCTCCCCTTCCTTCAGGGTAAAGCTTACGTCATCCACAGCCTTTACCACTCCCTTAAATGTATGGAAATAGGTCTTCAGGCCCTTGACATCCAGTAAAATATTATTTTCCATCAAAGCCACCTCGCTTATTTCAGATTGGGGTTCAGCTCATCCCTGAGGAAATCCCCCAAAAGGTTTATGCCGAACACAATGAGCATGATATACAGGCCCGGGAATACGGAAGCCCACCACAGCCCGGAAAACAGCACGTCAAATCCGGTCTTTACCAGCAGTCCCAGGGACGGTTCCGTAATGGGCACCCCGACTCCCAGGAAGCTTAAGGTAGCCTCTGTCAGGATAAAGTTACCAATCTGTATGGTTGCAAGCACAATGATGGAATTAACTACATTGGGCAGCACATGTTTCAGTATGATGATCCGGTTGGGCAGTCCGATGGTCCTGGCCGCCTCCACGTACTCCATCTTCTTAACAGACAGTGTCTCGCCCCTTACCGTCCTGGCATAGGTGACCCACCCCACCATGGTAAGGGCAATCAAAAGCTTTCCCACGCCCCTGCCGAACACGGACATGATAAAAAGCGCAATGAGCATGGACGGGAAGGACAGCTGTATATCCGCAATCCTCATGATGACCGCATCCACCTTCCCGCCAAAATATCCGGCAATCAGCCCCAGGGTGGTGCCGATGCAGCAGGAGGCTGCCATGCCCACCAGGCCAATCATGATGGAACTGGCGCTTCCGTAGATGATCGCGCTTAAAATATCCCTTCCCTGTTCATCCGTGCCCAGCAGGAATGACAGTTTACCGCCGTCCAGCCAGGCCGGAGGGAGATAGGAATCCATCAGGCTTATCTGGGTCAGGTCATATGGATTCTGAGGCGCCAGGAAACGGCCTGCAACCGCTGTCAGTATGGCAAACAGGACCAGGATACTGCCGATGATGGCAGGAAGATTATTTTTATAATGGTAGAAAAACTCGGATTTCAGGAAATGCTTCCACCAGCTTGTTTTTTCTGCACGTACTTCATGTTCCATGTCATCACCTCAATTCTATTCTCGGATCAACCAACGTATAGAGAAGATCCACCACAAAGTTCAGCACCACGAACATACAGGCAGCCGTCATGAGATACGCCACGATTATGGGACGGTCTGATTTGTTGATGGCGTCAATCAGCAGTTTACCCATGCCGGGCCAGGCAAAGATGGTCTCAGTGATGGTGGTGAAAGCAATCATATTGCCCAGATCCATGCCAAAGATGGTGATGACCGGAATCAGGGCATTCTTTAAGGCATGCCCGAAAAGCAGGCTTCTGGAGGACACCCCCTTGGCTCTTGCAAACTTAATATAATCCTGGCGCATGTTTTCCATGATTCCGGACCTGGTAAGACGCAGGGTCGTGGCCACATTGGTAAGGGCCAGCGTCACGGCCGGGAGGATGAGGAAACGCAGCCCTCCCGGTGCAAACACGCTTAAATTAACCCCCAGCACATTTACCGTGTTCCCGCGCCCCGATGCCGGCAGCGCCCTCAGCATGACCGCAAAGATATAAATCATCATCATGCCCACCCAGAAGGAGGGAAGGGAAATCCCCAATATGGAACCCGACATGATAATCCTGCTGCTCCTGCGTTTGGGATAAGCCCCCGCATAAACACCCAGGGGTATGGCAATGAACAGCACCAGAAGGGCTGCTATGGCAACCAGTTCAAGGGTTGCGGGCATACGCTCCATGATCAGGCCCATGGCTGGTTTTCCATAGGTGTAGGACTTGCCGAAATTACCGTGCAGCACATCCTTTAAGAAAATGCCATACTGTACGGGAAGGGGCTTATTAAGGCCCAGCCTTGCCCGCGCTGATTCCACCTGCTCCACTGTTGCATTTTCCGGCACCAGCATGTCCACCGGGTCCCCGATGAAATTCGTCAGCATGAATACCAGTATGGAGACCACAAACAGAACCACTATCATCTGCACAAACCGCTTAACAATATATTTTAACACTCTGATTCACCTCGTCTTTATCATGGGCCGGATTACAAAAAGGGAACCGCTGCAAAAAATAGGTTTCCTGTTTTGCAGCAGTCCCTCTTACCGTCTTAATCCAGGGCCTGTTTGGGAATCCAGACACGCCCCGGTGCCAGGTCCCTTATTTGTAGGAAAATTCCCAGGCCAGCACATACTTGTTCATTCTTGGAGTATAGTTAAGGGTATCCTTGATTGCATATGTATCCTGCTCAAAGTGCAGCGGGATGTACGCATAATCATCCCTTGCAATCTTTTCTGCCTTTGCTACCAGTTCGCCTCTCCTGGCATCGTCAAATTCATTGAATGCCTCGCTGATAAGGGCATCCACCTCCGCATTGGAGTAGTGTCCTCTGTTAACAGTGCCCTGCCCGGATTCCCTGTCATATGTGCGGAGCATGTCGTGCAGCAGGGACAGGCCGTCGCCGGAAGCATCCGCCCATCCGGTCTGAAGCAGCATGGATTTATTCTCCGCAGGTTTGATGTAGGTAAAGAAATTGGATTTCGGCATCAGGTTCAGGTTGACTTTAATTCCCACCTTCTCCAGGAATCCTGCAACCGCCTGGGCAATCTGCTCATCGTTCATATAACGGTCATTGGACGCATCCAGGGTCACTTCAAAGCCATCCGGGTATCCGGCCTCGGCCAGCAGCTGCTTTGCCTTTTCAGGGTCATATTTCTCACGCTCCACCGGGGTATATCCCACATAGTTTTCCGGGATGATGGAATTCATTTCAAATGCACACCCGTTCATGATATTCTTGATGATGGTGTCCTCATCAATGGCAAGGTACATGGCCTGTCTGACCTTGGGGTCTGACATGGGGTTCTTCTGTCCTGGGAACAGGGGTGAATCCTCACGGCTGTCCAGGTTCAGGTAAATCTCCCTCAGGCCCTGCTGCCTTAACACGCTGATGCCGTCCGTACCATCCAGCCTGTCGATATCACGCACGGAGATATCAATGGTGAAATCCACTTCCCCGGTCAGCATGGTGGCTGTCCTGGTCGCCTCATTGGTGATGGGACGGAACCGTACATTCTTAATCTCCGGCACCTCGCCCCAGTAATCCTCGTTCGCCGTTAAGTCCAGATGGTCCTCCTTAACCTGCTCCACAAATTTATAACGTCCTGTGCCCACTACCACATCAGAGATTTCTTCCTCTGTTTTTCCTTCTACATTTTCCTGTTTCAGCACGTAAATCTGAGCCACATGGAACAGCATCAGGGGGTTGGGTGTGTCGGTGGTAATGGTGACTGTATGTGCATCCGGCGCCTCAACCTTTGAAAAGGTACTGGTGTAGCCGCTGAAGGCTGATGGGGAGTCTGGATTCATAGCTGTTTTTATGGAGGCCAGCACGTCAGCGGAGTCCATCTCCTCGCCGTCATGGAACTTAACGCCTTCCCTCAGGTGGAAGGTCCAGGTCAGGCCATCGTCGGAAGTCTCCCAGCTCTCAGCCAGACATGGCTGGAACTTCATATCCGCGTCCTGCATCAACATCGCCTCATATATATGAAGCATCACCTGGTTGGTGGGTCCCTCGTCATATTTATATGGATCCATGGACAGGATATCCGAGGCCATGGCGATTACCAGGCTGTCCTTTCCTGAGGCGCTGTCCTGTGAGGCGCCTGCATCTGCCTGTGCTCCGTTTGTCCCCCCTGTTCCTGCTGCTGTGGTGGTGCCGGTGGTTCCCCCGCCGCAGCCTGCAAGACATCCTGCAGTGATTGCTGCAGCAACCAATAAAGATAATGTTCTTTTTTTCATTCTAATACTCCTCCTTTTCTTAAAATCAACTGCCCTTTCTTCCTATCCCCATCACTTCCTGATGATAAAGAAAAAGCAAGGGCGCACCTGCATCGTACGAAAAAGCGCCTTGCTTTCCTTAAATTTTAATGAATTAACGTACCGCTGTCAAATCCTATGGGATAAAAACCTTATTACTTTCCTGTATTTCTTATTTTATTAACGTATTAGGTTGTTTAAATTATTTTTATGGGATATAATCAACCTAATATACAGGAGGCATTTGCATGAAAAAGAAATTACTCATATTAACCAACAATCCGGTGGCAAAAATAGGAATCTCGTCCTATCTGTCCTCTATTTTTAACCAGTACCTGACCATCCAGTCCGCCAGGGGCGCTGATATCACCCCCGAGATCCTGGACCATGCGGACTGTATCCTGCTTTCCACGGAAAACATAAAGGATAATCTGCCTTATCCGATTCCTGAACATGTATACCAGCTGGTCTGCATGCGCACGTTCAACCATACCTATCTTCACAAGATCCTCCAGATTCCTCCCGGCTCCTCCGTCTATCTGATCAATGATACGGAAAACAACGCGGACGAGGTCATATTACAGCTCCAGGAATTCGGTTTCTCCCAATACCATTTCCTTCCCTGGTATCCTGGCTGCACCAACCCGGATGAGAGTATCCATTACGGGGTTACCCCTGGGGAGCTGCACCTGGTCCCTTCCACCCTCACCACGGTCATCGACATCGGCAACCGGGTAGTGGATATCTCCACCATCAACGAAATCATTGCCTGCTTCCATCTGCCCACCAGCCTGGCCGACGAGGTGACCAGGAATTATATGAGCCACATCGTACAGGTATTAAAGCTCTCCAACCAGCAGCTGAGCCACGCCCTGGATATGAAACAGATTACCCAGATGATTCTTGACAATGTATCCGAAGGTTTCTGCCTTCTGGATGAAAGCGGGATAATCAAGATGGTGAACCAGCCCTTCCGCAAGCTGACAGGATTTAAGGAGAAGAACCTGTCCGGCTGTGATTTCTGTGCGCTTTTGCGTTCCTACGGGATTGATTACGATTTCCCCAACACAAGGGAAACCATCATCAGCCAGCCGGGGCACGGGCGTATACGCCTGTGGTTCCAGAAGTTCAGCCTGAATCCCAAGGCCGAGTTATACCTGATGCATGCCTCCGTCTGTGAGGAGCAGACGTCCGGGTCCGCGGGAACCGCTTTCCCGTTCCGCGCCAGGCCCTTGTATGACTTCAACAACATGATTACCAGGAACCCTACCCAGTCCCATCTTCTTAACACGGCCCGCAGGATATCCCTCAATGATTTCCCGGTCATCATCCAGGGGGAAAGTGGCACGGAAAAGGAAATGCTGGCCCAGGCCATCCACCGCAATTCAAGACGGCATGACGGACCTTTCATTTCCCTGAACTTCTCATCCCTGAATCCATCCGGCATTGAGGCGGAGCTTCTGGGGACTGAGGAAAATGCATCCCTTGGGACCAGGCGGCATATGGGGGCCTTCCAGGCCGCATGCCGTGGGACGCTGCTTATTAACGGAATCCAGCACACTGCCCTGCAGACGCAGCAGCTGCTGCTGAACGTGCTTCAGAATGGATATTATATGCCGATCGGCAGTTCCGGGCCGTTGTCATTGGATGTGCGGATGATAGCAACCACTACCACGGATTTATACAGCCTGGTGCTGGAGGGGCGTTTCTTAGATGACCTGTTCTTCCTTCTGAACACATTTTCCCTGAACACGGTGCCAATCCGGCAGCGCAGGGACGATATCCCCCTCCTGCTGAATAACTTCCTAAGGGACGCCTTCAAGGACCCGTCCCTTGTCATGGAGGACGTGCTGACCGGCAACCTGACAGCCTTCCTGAAGCAGTACGACTGGCCGGGCAACGCACAGGAGATACACAACCTGAGCAATTACTTCTCATGCATCTACCAGCGGGAACTCATCCCCCTGGGCGACCTGCCCGGCTACATATTGAACCAGATACTGAGCCGCCAGACCTCCCTTGACGTGACAGAAAAACACATCCTCTCCCTGATCATCTCCCATCCCCGCATTGGCCGCAGCACGGTCATGGAGCAGCTGAGGAAACAGGGCGTCAGCCTGACGGAGGGAAAGATCCGCACGGTCTTAAGGAAGCTGGCGGATGCAGGATATATCAAGGTCCACCGCACCAGGGGCGGATGTGAGGCCACGGAACTGGGAATCCTCATAAGCCGTGGGTAGCAGCGCCATGTATGCAGACCGGCAGACGCCGGACGGCTATTATGTGGATGGCAGCGGCAGGCTGAGGTAGCATATAGCAATCCGGACAGCAGGATATTTAAAAGTAAAATGAGAATGTCCACAGGCGCATTGCCTGTCCCTGTGGACATTCTCATCTTCATTTCATTGTCTGTGCTGCTGATTTAACCATACCTCTGTTCATATATATCGTCTGGTATTGGAATCATGCAAAAGGGATGGCCTGAAATATCCGTCATTACTTTCCAGCTATCTGAAAATTGACATTCCATCATGTTTGCCCCGCACTTAACTGCATGTTCTATTTTACTTTCATATTCATCCATGCGGACATAAAAATCCAAATGTATCATCTGCTGCTGCTCTTCTTTGGTTGACGGCCATTTTGGTTTTTTATATTCAGGGTTTTCTTGAAATAATAAGGGCGTTTCACTGTAATCCTCTTTTGTTACAGTAATCCACTTTTCTCCATCTTGAATCTGGCTGCTTTTTGTCCACCCTAACATTGCTGCGTAAAAATCAGACAACTCTTCAATATTATCACTATCTAATACGATTGCCCCTAATCTCATTTTGGTTCTACCCCGACAGCTTCCTCAGCCGCAATCTCAATCCCCAGCTCCTGAAGCTGCTTCTCATCCACCTCGCCCGGCGCTTCCGTCATAAGGCAGGATGCGTCCTTAACCTTAGGGAATGCGATAACGTCACGGATACTGTCGGCGCCCACCATCAGCATGACAACGCGGTCCAGGCCGTAAGCCAGGCCGGCGTGGGGCGGCACACCGTACTTAAATGCGCTTAACAGGAAACCGAACTGCTCATTGGCGCGCTCCGGCGTAAAGCCCAGCACCTCAAACATCTTGGACTGGATATCCGCCTGATGGATACGGACAGAACCTCCGCCCATCTCAACACCGTTCAGCACGATATCATAAGCCTTGGCGCGCACACGTCCCGGATCCGTATCAATATACTGTATATCCTCATCCATGGGCATGGTAAATGGATGGTGCATGGCCACATAGCGGTCTTCCTCTTCTGAATATTCAAGTAACGGGAACTCCGTTACCCAAAGGAACTTAAAGTCATCCTTCTTTAACAGGTCCAGCTGTCTTGCCAGTTCCAGACGCAGGTTGCCCAGCACATCAAATACAACCTTATCCCTGTCAGCCGCAAACAGCAGCAGGTCGCCTGGCTTTCCGTCCATGGCGGCAATCAGGGCCTTCATCTCCTCATCCTTCATGAACTTGGCAAAGGAGGACTTAAAGGAACCGTCCTCTGCAATCGCCACATAGGCAAGGCCCCTGGCACCGAATCCCTTGGCATACTCCACCAGGGCGTCAATCTTCTTCCTTGGCATATGGCCCTGTCCCTCTGCGTTAATGCCGCGGACGGAACCGCCGTTCTCCAGAGCGCCCTTAAACACTACAAATTCACAGTCCTTCACAACCTGGGACACATTCTTAAGCTCCATGCCAAAACGCAGGTCCGGCTTATCAGAGCCATAGCGGTCCATGGCCTCCCTCCAGGTCATGCGCTGAATGGGCAGCTGTACGTCAAAGTTACAGATTTCCTTGAACAGCTTCTGTAAAAGACGCTCGTTCACATCCAGCACATCATCCACATCCACAAAGGAAAGCTCCATGTCAATCTGTGTAAACTCAGGCTGGCGGTCCGCCCTCAGATCCTCATCCCTGTAGCACCGTGCCAGCTGGAAATAACGGTCATAGCCGGAACACATCAACAGCTGCTTAAACAGCTGGGGTGACTGGGGGAGCGCATAAAAGGAACCCGGATGCACGCGGCTTGGCACCAGATAGTCGCGGGCGCCCTCAGGCGTGCTCTTAATCAGGGTCGGTGTCTCAATCTCAAGAAATCCTTCCTCTGCCAGGAATGCCCTGGTAAGGGTTGCCACCCTGCTTCTGGTAATCAGGTTTCTCTGGAGATCCGGTCTTCTAAGATCCAGGAAACGGTACTTAAGGCGAAGCTCCTCCTTGGTCTTAGAATTTTCCTCAATGGGGAAAGGCGGTGTCTCAGACTCTGCCAGCACCCTCATGGAGTGCGCCCTTACTTCAATGGCGCCCGTGGCCAGGTTTTCATTAACAGCGCCGGAACGCGCTTCCACACGGCCAGTGACGGCAACCACGAACTCGCTTCTCAGCTTCTCTGCCTTTGCAAAGTTTTCTGCACCGCAGTCACTCTCTTCGAATATGATCTGCAGGATACCGGAACGGTCGCGTAAATCCACGAATATGATCCCGCCCTTATTCCTGCTCTTCTGGATCCATCCCATAACGGTCACTTCCCGGCCGATATCAGCGGTTGTTACTTCTGTACATCTGTGGGTCCGCTTTAAACCCATCATTGATTCTGCCATGATATTATCTCCTTTTTATTTCTTCAGGCTTTCCTTGTAGAATTCCTTAAAGTCAGTGTATCCCTCTTTACTAAGCTGTTCCTTCTGGAACTTCTTATTCTTATTCATCTGGGCAACCAGGACCTGGACGCCTTTTCTCCGCTCTGCCATGGCTTCACGGATCACACCGGCCAATGCAGCGCTGTCCACACCCTTTTCAAAGAGGAATGCTTTCTTATCCGATGCGCCCGGCACTTCAAACCCATTATCCAGAAGAATGGTTACAATACGCTCGAATCCAATGGAAAACCCGCAGGCCGGTGTCTCCATGCCCGTGAACTTGCCAATCATCTTATCATACCGTCCCCCTCCGGCAACAGAGCCGCCAAAGCCTTCCATGGATACCTCGAAAATGGTTCCTGTATAGTAGGACATCCCGCGTACCAGGGTGGGGTCGAATTCCAGTCCGAACTCAGCTTCCGCCACCTCCGTGACCGTGTCCATGATGTGAGCCAGGTTCTCACTTACCTCCAACGGCATGATTTCCTTAAGCCTGTCGCCCAGCGCCCGCACACCTGCTGCGTCCTTTGTGACATTCTTAAGCATGTCCAGATATGTGTCAACACTTTCCTTCCGGTATCCCGATTCCAGAAGTTCCTTTTCCACGCCCTCAAAGCCAATCTTATCCATCTTGTCCAGGATAATGAATACCTGGTCCATGGATTCCTCCGGGAACCCGCAAAACAGCGCCATGCCGCGCAGGATTTCCCTGTCGTTGATCCTCACCGTGAATCCATTGTCCGGGCAGATCTTACCCAGGGCCGTGGTGGTGGCCAGGATCAGTTCTATCTCAGCAAGGCTGGTGGCATCGCCCAGGATATCGATATCGCACTGGACAAACTGGCGGAAACGCCCTCTCTGGGGCTTGTCGGCGCGCCATACGCTGCCCATCTGCAATGCCTTAAAGGGCTTTGGCAGGTTCGCCGCATTGTTCGCATAATAGCGCGAAAGAGGAAGGGTCAGGTCATAGCGCAACCCGCTGTCCGTCAGGTCATTCTCGCCCCCGGCGGCTTCCAGGTTCAGCTTGTCCCCCCTTTTCAGGATCTTGAAGATAAGCTTCTCATTATCCCCGCCCTGCTTGCTGGTCAGGTTCTCTATATGTTCCACGCAGGGAGTCTCTATCTGTGAAAACCCAAATCCCCTGTATGTCTCCTTAATCTGATTCATCACATATTCGCGGATCTGCATTTCCGCAGGAGTGATATCCTTCATTCCGGTAACCGGTTTCTTCGCCAATGCCATATGCATTCTCCCATTCTATCGTTCTGATTTTAGTCAATACATATATTTTAATTAACTTTCACGATTTTGCAAGTGTTTTGAGGAAATAAGATGTATTTCACACAAATTAACCATGGAATCGAAGAATTTTGGCATGTCTATCCCTTATTTGGGGTATTCATGGTATTTGGGGCATCCATAGTATTTGGGGCACCCATATCATTTGGGGCATCCATATCATTTAAGGCGCTCATATTCATACGCGTCCAGAATCAGGGCTGTCAGCCGTTCCTTCGCCGTTTTGCCAAGCACCAGGACCGGAAGCCTTTTCTTTCCATTTACCAGGTATGGATAAACCACACTCAGTCTCTCCCTGCAGTAATAAATCCTGATGCCGCAGATGGTAATCCCGTCACATATCCTGACAGAGGCAATCCCGCACAGGCTGTCCTCCTCATTTGTTTTGAGCCGGACGCACACCTGGATTCTATCAGTCCCTGTTTCCATACCAGTCCTCCCGGCTCCCGTACATCCCGTCATCAGCCTTTTTCCTTGAAAATGCCACAAGGGCTTCCCTCGCCGCCCCGCCGTCCGGATAGGCGCAGGCCGTTCCCATGATATATCCGGCCGCCTGGTTCCATTCCCCGGTACTGTACTTCCCCGGATCCATGTGGGGCAGCACGAAACGCAAGACAGACTGGCTATACCCGTACCTGAGGTCTGACAGGTACATGCACTCAAGACCCGCAGCCAGGTCTTCCAGCAGACCGGTGGTGCCACGCTGCGGACTGGCGGTACCACGCTGCGGACTGGTGGTGCCACACTGCAGATTGGCAGTTCCACACTGTGGATTGGCAGTTCCACACTGCGGATTGACGGTTCCACACTGCGGATTGGCAGTTCCACACTGTGGACTGTCCTGTCCGCCTGTCTCTTTTTTCATTCCATTACCATCCATTATCTCCCTATCCTCCATATAATCCTTCCTTTCCTTCAGAGCGTGGCTGAGTATTACTTTACGTCAGCCGGACAGCCTGCTTTACGACATAATACATATTATGTTTTAAAATAGATAAAACCAGCCTATAACCTATGCTGTGGATTAAAATCCATAGATACATTATACCACAAAATGAATGTCAGACAATATTTATTTCGTATCCGTTAACGGATATGTTTCTATCATATCTCAGTTATCATGTTTATCGTGCTTTTGTCCCTAAATCCAGGAACGACATAATATGTATTATGTCGTTCCTGTTTTTTCATATAATCATTTCCATTTTCTGCATGACCTCCTGTTGCTCTTCCCCGGTTGAAACAGTATAAATCCTGGTAGTCTCAACACTTGAATGTCCCAGTATGTCTGCCAGATGGACCAGGTCCTTGTCTACCCCATAATAGGTATAGGCAAACAGATGCCTGAGATTATGGGGAAATACCTTCTGTTCCGGGATACCGGCCTTTATGCACAGCCGCTTCATCTCCGCCCATATATTGCTCCGGTTTACGGCCATGCCTCCCGACGTGACAAACACAGGGCCTGCGGCCAGGCCGTTCTCACTGCAATACTCACGCAGGCGGCACCGCAGTTTTTCTATCATGAAGATGGTTCTGAATTTTCCTTTATTATATATTTCCACCCGCCCCGCATCCAGGGCTTCTACCGTGATGAAAGGCAGTTCACTTATGCGTATCCCCGTATTTCCTATGGTTTCCATAATCATGGCCAGTCTTTGATTATCCAGATACAGGGCTGTTGTCACCAGCCTGGCATACTCTTCTTTGGTAAGCCTGCGCTCCTCACCTCCCATCAGATGCCGCTGTACCTTGAACTGGCTTACCCTGTACCTGTCCCAGTTCTTATAATGAAAAAAGCAGTTCAGCGCAGCCAGCATGGAGTTGGCGCTTGATACCTTGTAAGACCCCTGCAGATAGCCTTTATACTCTATGACTTTTTCCCTGGTCACCATTTCCCCAGGAGAAAGATATTGTATAAAAGCCGCAACATCCCTGCAATACTTGTCAATGGTCCGTGCAGAGCGTTCCATGTTGATCAGATACTTTTTAAAATCAAGTATATCATTCTTGACTATTTTGTTTTCCTGCATATAAATCCTCCTTTTTGCATTATCGTAATAATCCATTTTATACTTATATTGCCCAAAATAAAATGATTATACGAATGGCTGGAGGAAAACCGGATGCGGACTCCGGGAGGGGGAGGTATGGAAAAGACAGGCGTGAAAAATAAAAGACACCGGATGATTTTTAGTATCCGGTGTGTTGATGTGACTGCTTTTTAACTATGGATTAAGGGCCGCCTATTTTCATGGCAGCCCTCTATATGGTGATTCGTCTAATTATGTAACTATCTGTTATACGAATCTGTCTGCTACATGTACCTCTACATGTCACTGTTTATTAATCCGCTTAAACTGGTCTATATGTTCTTTCATGCATTCAACTGCCCTTGCCTCCGACTGGTCTACGATGCACTGGAGTATCTCCATATGGCACTGAATCAGGATATCCTGCTCCTTCTTATAATTATCCGGTCCCATACGCATGATACTATGTGCAATCGTATTCTGCATGGGGTTCCTCAATGCCCTGACCAGGATTTCAAATATACTGTTCTTAGACGCCTTTGCAATCAGCTCATGAAAATCCCGGTCCAGGGATGTGAACAGTTCTATATTATCCACACAGGCCTTCTCCCGTTCAATCAGTTCCTTCAGCTCCTCGATATCCTCTTGCGTACGTTTACTGGCTGCAAAACGGATTGTGGTCAGCTCCAGCATGTTCCTTGCATCATATATCTCCTCCGGGGTAATATCATGCATGGCCAGCATAATCTTAAGTGTCTCCTCCAGCTGTGAGGTTTCCGGCTTGCATATAAGCGTGCCTCCGCCTCCGGTCACGGAAATCAGCCCCTTTATCTCAAGGACCCTGAGGGCCTCCCTGACCGTTGGCCTGCTCCTGGCAAACATCTTAATCAACTCACGTTCCGGCGGCAATGAATCCCCCGGTTTCAGTTTTCCTGCTAAAATCGAATCCTGAATCTGATTCACAATTTCCTCTGAAGCTTTCTGTACTACTGCGGGTTCAAACCCTAATGTATTGGAAGTCTGCATCTATAACCTCAAATCCTTCAAATTTTAATTATCCCCTTCCCTATAAAGTACCACAATTTAGGGGATAAAACAAGATTAGCCCTTAGATTTCTTCTGCTATCACGCTGCACGGTGCCCCTCTGGCGCCTTTTAATTTCATGGGGATAACGGAAAGTTTTACCCTCATCTTGGATATCTGGTTCAGATTCACCATTGCACCGATGAAGCTTACATTGTTGGTTGTCATCACATTGGGGGATTCCCAATCCTCAATGGCTTTCTCAGCCGTATACTGGGCCAGGAAACGTCTTGCCTCGATGGACGGGAAGGGATTTCTTTCCCAGGCCGGCCTGTCGGCCCAAAGCGGTCCCTGATACTTGTCTCCCCTGCCCCAGTATGCAACATCGGAACCTGCCAGGCTGGATTCATTTTCATGCATGATCCTGCAAAGCTCCTCTGCCCCCTCCTTGGAAATACAGGGTCCTCTCCTTGCATATGCATCGCCCAGCTCCAGATAACGTTCATCATCGCCCCACCCTGTCCTAAGGATGAAAATATCACCTTTTCTGATATCCGCGTCCTCCGCCGCGCTGCGGATCTGCCCTGCTGTCACAGCGCCGTCCATGCCGCATGGCACATCCAGGATTACCGCATCACGGTTCAGGAATTCATTCAGCGGAAGCCTGTCCACGGTGGGTGCGTTGGGATCCTGCATGGCCTTAATCATAAGCCGGGTCCCTGTCTCGGAATGCATGGTAATCATCCATAGTTCATAAGAATTCTTTTCGTGGGTGGTAATCGGTTCCGTGCGGAAGGGTACATCCCATGCCCACACATTTCCCACGGGCATGTAATCATAAAACGGCATGGTACAATCAATATACTTTGACATAAAATTTCTTCTCCATTTCTTTTTATTATAATTGTTTCATTCTTACATAATGACTGACGGCAGCCAGGTGATAAGCGATGGTATGAATATAATCATAAGCAGCACCACCAGAAGGACGGGAATGAATGGAAGTATTGCCTTAACCGTTTTCTCTACCGGCAATTTAGCCACCTGGCTTACGGTAAACAATCCCATTCCAAAAGGCGGGGTGGCAAGTCCAATCATCAGGTTCAGCACCATCATCACCCCGAAATACACAAGGTCAATCCCCATGGCCTGTGCAACCGGCACCAACACAGGGGTTATGACAATCAGGATTGCTGTGGACTCCATAAACATGCCAAGGATTAAAAGCAGTATGTTAACAACGATTATGAATGTAATGGCATTGGGCATGGCTGCCGCCATGTCTGTCAGTACATTCCCCAGCTTGCATATGGTAAGCACATAGGAAAATGCATTTGCCGCCGCTACAATGAACATTACAATTCCGGTAGTCATCATGGTTTCCTTAAATATCCTCGGAAGATAGGACAGTTTCAGCTCCTTGTACACAAAGAAACCCAGGATGAATGCATAGAGGACAATGACTGCGGCTGCCTCCGTAGGGGTAAACCATCCGAAGGTTATTCCAAAGAGGATGATTGCAGGGGACAGGATGGGAAGAAATGATTCCCTGAAACAGTCCCATATTTGTCTGAGCGTCATCCGCTCATCTCTTGGATATTTATTTTTAACGGACAGGATATGGTTCAGCGCCATAAGTGCCAAGGCAATAATCAGCCCTGGAACCACCCCTCCCATAAACAGCTTCCCAACCGAAACACTGGCTATTCCTGCGTAAATGACCAGCGGTATGCTGGGTGGAAAGATTGGGCCGATGGTAGCGGATGCCACGGTAATGGCTGCCGCGTATTCCGTGGGATATCCCTGGTCCTCCATGGACTTGATTTCGATATTTCCCAAGGATGCGCTATCTGCAATGGCGGAGCCTGAGATACCGGCAAAAACCACGCTGGCGACTACGTTGGCATGCCCCAATGCTCCCGGCATGCTCCCTACCAGCGCCCTGGCAAAGCGGAAGATGCGCTCAGTCACACCTGAATAATTCATGATATTGGCTGCCAGGATAAATAGCGGGACCGCCATCATCAGGTAAGAATCCGCTCCCAGCTGGACCTTCTGTGCAATGACAACCAACAGCATATCCGTTGTCAGGGCCAGTGAAACAAAGGTTGACAGCCCAAGGGCCAGAGCCAGGGGTACCCCGATGATTGCCAGGACAGCAAACAGCACGATAAGCAATACAAGCGTTACATTCACGTCCCTGCCTCCTTTCCCAAAGCCTCCTCAGATATGAATCTGACAGAATGGACAATCAGAACAAACATGCTCAGCGAAAAGAATATATACAGCCAGAAATTAGATATACCGGAGGAGGCCAGCCTGGTTTCCCACAGGCTGATACTTAATTTTAATCCTTCCACCCCTAATACCCCGAAGAATACAATCCCGGCTGCGTTGAGCAGTATCTGGAACATCCGCTTAAACATAGGAGGATAATGGTCGTAAAGCACCACGAACCTTACATGCTCCTGCTCGTGGTAAACCATGCATGCGCAGAAGAAGACCAGCGCAATCATCAGGACCCTCAGGACATCATATGCCCATATGATACTCGTGTTAAACACATACCGCATCACTGCATTGACGATTATGACTGCAAACATTCCTGTAAGGCAGATAATCCCAAGCACCTTTGTCACGGTATTTAAAAAATCGCTAATCCGTTGCAACACTTTCATCATTTTATGTACTCCTATTTACAAAGCCAGGTTACCATCCCATGTCCTTTACGCCCTGGATCAGGTCAGCATCCAGCTCCTTCTCCCATTTTTCATAGACAGGTTTTACCGCCTCAATCCAAGGTGTATAGTCTTCAATGGGAGTTATCTGCACACCGCCCTCTTCTAACAGACCACGGTACTTATCATCTGATTCAGCCACCAGGTCAGCGTACATATCACAGCCTTCGGCAACCACCTCGTCAATCAGCTTCTGGTCTTCGGCAGACAGGGAATCCCAAAACTTCTGGTTAAATGCAACCACATCAAAGTTCATCATATGATGGGTCTCTGTTTTGTATTTCTCAATTTCAAAAAAGCTCATGGTATAGGTATTCAGGAACGGATTCTCTTCCCCGTCCAATGCACCGGTCTGAAGCGCCACATACACCTCGCTCACATTCATCACAGTGGTATTAGCTCCCAGGGCCTTAAGGGTGTCAATCAGTATTTCATTATCAAACGCCCGGATTAAAAGTCCTTTTAAGTCGGCTGGCGTTTTGACCTCACGTTTATTATTCCCTATGTTCCTCCATCCTACGGGCCACCATCCATTTGCATGGACCCCCTTTGCATCAAGCAGGGACAGAAGCTGTGTGGATTCCTCACTATGCATGAATTTCTTGACATGGTCAAAGCTGGAAAACAGATAGGGAAGTTCCACGGTATAAATGTTCTTCTCAATGGTCCCGAATGTAGAGGTGACACAGCTTTCTATGGTTCCGTTGGTAACGCTGTTCATCAGTTCATTGGATGTTCCCAGCTGCCCCGACGGATAGGTCTCCAGTACAATCCTGCCTCCTGATTTCCCTGCCAGCTGGCTGCTCATCCACTGCCCTACAATTTCTGCCGGATGATCCACGGAATAGTTGTGTCCAAACTTGATTACAATGGTCTCACCGGATGGAGCCGGGGCCTCTGTCCCCGTTGTCTCCCCGGCTTTCCCTTCTTCCTGCGCTTTGGGATCCGTCTCCTTGGTGTTTTCCGACACTGCCTGGGTACCAGCTGTCCCGGCCGGCGCCTTACTGGTACACCCGGTAAACATGGATGCAATGACTGCTGCCCCTAATAACATGGCAATTCTGCTTTTCCTCATAATCCCTCTCCTTTACTTGTTTGAAATTATAGTGTTTCACTGCTTGCTTTTAACAATTGTATCGCCTGCATCAGGTACCTGTTCCTCTTTTGCGTAATTTCCTCCATATCCTTGCCTGACCAGTCATAGAACCCCTGTCCGTCCTTATAGCCGCGCCTGCCCGACTCAATCAGTCCTGTCAGATATGGGGAAGCCGACCTGGCTGCCGATATCTCAGGCAGCACCGTGTCCTGGACCGAAGCGGTCAATTCCAGTCCAATGGTATCCATATGTTCCAGCGGCCCCATGATAGGGAACCTCAGGCCCATGCCCATCTTGATGGCCGTATCAACATCCTCTGCGTCCGCCAGCCCCATGGAAACAATCTGTATGGCTTCCCTTATGATTGCCTGATAAATCCTGTTGGCAAGCTGGCCCGGCAGATCCTTCTTCACAAGGACAGGGGACTTTCCCCAGGTCTTCAGCCTTTCCTTAACCTGAACCGCCACCTGGATGTCAGTATGTTCCCCCACCACCACCTCAACCAGGGGAATCAGGTGTCCGGGAAACCAGAAGTGGGTAGAAACCGTGCGTTCCGGGAACCTTGTATATCTTGCAATATCAGATATCCTAAGACCTGACGTATTGGAGGTTATGGGGATTTCCCTTGGAAGCAGTCCATCCACCTGTTTAAAAACCATCTGCTTCAATTCAAGATTTTCAGATACGGCTTCAATTACCATACCGGCTTTCTTTAATGCCTCTGCCAGATCCGCTTCTGGTTCAAGCAGTCCCTCTGCCTTTTTTGCCGGCTGGTCAGCAGCCAGCCCGTTGGAACAAAGTTCCCTCACACATTTTAAGGCATGGATCACACCCCCCTCTGCCTTATCCCTGTCCACATCCACAATAACAGTAGGATTTCCAGCCAGGGCACTGACCGCCGCAATCCCGCTGCCCATAAGGCCGCCACCGATAATCACTATACTCTCTCTCATAGACATCTCCTTTAACAGTTCAATACCTTCTTCAGGAAATAACAGGACTGGATACACAGACAGGCATCCGGCGGACAGTCCACCTCCAGGCTGACGGTCCCGTCATATCCAGCCTCCACCAGACTGTGAAGCCGTCCCTCATGGCAGGCATATCTGTCAGGTCTCAGGAAACCGCGTCTGTCCGGGCTTCCCTCATCATCCGATATATGTACATGTGCGGCAAAGGGTACATATTGCTTCAGGTCCATATCAGCCTCCCCGCTCTGCTCCATATTATAAAAGTCCAGAACCATGCGCAGAAACGGATGCCGCACTGAATCCAGGATATCCTTTGCCTCCTCCAGACGGTTGATATAATTGCAGTAGCATTCCCCCACTGCCTCCAGTGAAACATATATATCATAGGCCGCAAACTCATCCGCAGTATACCGCAGGAATTCCTTCAGCTGCTCATTGGCAATGGTTCTGTCATATCCCACCGGAAGGCATCTGGACCTGGGTGCCCCGACTCCCACCTGGACCACAGACAGTTCCGAGGCATAGGCAGCTATCTTCCTGGCATAGGCCCTCGCCTCCCCCAGGTTCTGCCCAGGCCCGGCTATGATGATATTTTCCGGACAATATGCATTAAGGCTCTTACACCTTAAGTTCCGTTTATCCAGCCTGCGCCGTAATGCAGTGATTTGGCCCGGCTCCATCCGGAACAGTTCCTTTCCCGGCAGCTCCACAAAATCAAAACCACATTCAGGAAGCTTCCCAATATTCCCTGATGAAATACAACAACCGATTTCCATTTACCCAATCTCCTTTTGCTCCGTTTGGCTGACAGACGCCGTATCCGGTTTCTCATGTATATTATCCAAGGCCCAGAACCCTGCTTATATTTTTGTGGAATATCATCTCCTTTTCCTCCTCGCTCACAACACCCTGCAGAAGCGCCTTATACTTGGCAACCTCCGCCCTCATTACCTCAAATGGGGTGTCGCTTCCAAAACATACACGGTCCGGCCCGACTTCACGGATTCCTTTCAGAAGGGACCTGGCCCTTATATCGCTGCCTATGATTGTCACGTTGGGGCACTCTTTCGCCACTTCAATGGCTGATGCACTGAGATCCGACAGCGCGGCGCCTCCCATGTGGACCATAAGGATCTTCAATTCCGGATACCGCTTTGCTATGTTCCTTACCCGGTGCGGATGGGTACCCTCATATGCATCCGCCCCCGTATGCAGTGCCAGCACCGCATTGCATCTTGCAATCTCTTCTACTAAGGGAAGTACCATCTCAGGATCATCATTCATATGTTCATTCTGCGCCCCATTAAATTTGACACCATAAAAACCATATTCATACAGGCACCGGTGAAGCTCATCCCTGGCATTGTCTTTTCCCAGCCTTGGGTCAACCCAGCCAAACCCCAGGATCTTCCCGGGATAACGTTTGGATGATTCATACAGGTAGCGCTGTACTTCCGGCAGCATGGAGCGTATGTAGGGTCTGTGTACCCAGCAAAGGGCCTTGTCAACCCCTGCTTCTTCCATGGATTCCATGAGCATCTCAGCATTCATGTTGGTTTCGTACTCATGAAGCGGCGAAAGATGCACATCTGCGTCAATAATCACAATATTTCCTCCTTTTCCGGTCAGATATCCTGACCTTAAGACCATAGTCAATGAGTCATCTTATATAACCTATCTAACTTGGTTATATTATATACACGTTTTACATTGAATTTCAAGGGCATTTTAAATTTTCGTCTAAACTATTCAAATATATCAGCACAACTTGCAGCATATTGCACAACACTTTTTAACCAAAATTAAAAAGCACCTCCCGCAGGAAGTGCTTTTCCTCTGAAAATTATAATATCCATTGTATTCTGTCTATCGAATCCAACCCCATCCTCAACCATATGGGTCACTAAATCCAGGCCGCACCAGGCACACCTACCCTTTCACCGCCCCCAAAGTCAGCCCATCCTTCATGAACGCCTGCAGCACAATGAAAATAACAATGACCGGCAGGGTTGCCAGGGCGGTTCCGGCCATGGTGACAGGCCACGGCGTGGACATGCCCTCGCTGAAGGGGAGCATGGTGATTGCCACCATCAGGGTGTATTTCTCGCTCTTGCGAAGGAAAATCAGGGGCCAGAAGAAGTCATTCCATCTGGCTATGACGGTCAGGATGCCCCAGGAAGCCAGCGCGGGCTTGATAATGGGCATGACGATGCTGGTATAAATCTTAAAATCATGGCAGCCGTCTATGCGGGCCGATTCGATGATTTCATCCGGCACATCCATGATGTACTGTCTCATGTAGAAGATACCGATTGCAGTTGCCATCCTTGGGATGACCAGGGACCACAGGCTGTTAATCAGCTCCATCTTCCTCATGACCAGGAACATGGGGATTGAACCAACCTCAGGCGGGATCAGCATGGTTGCCACGCAGAAATAAAACAACGTCTTATTGCCCGGGAACTTATATTTTGCAAATGCAAAACCAGCCAGGGAGCAGAAAAACAGGGACGTGACCGTGCCGAAAAATGTAGTGAACACACTGTTATAAAAGTTCTTCCAGAAATTAGGAAGCAGTTCAAAAAGACGTTTCAGGTTCCCAAGGGAAGGATTCCTGAGAATCAGGGAATTGAATCCGCTGACGCTCTCCCCCGCCCCTTTCAGCGCAATCAAGCACATCCATATGATTGGGAACATGGAAAATATGACTATGATGATAAGCAGCGTATGTACCAGTATATCCACCAGCTGCCTTCTTGTTCTGTAACCCATACACCCACCTCCTTATACTTCGCCCTGTTTCATGCGTATGATGAACTGGATAATGGAAACAATCAGCAGGATAAGCGTCAGCATACAGCCGATTGCACTTGCATATCCCAGCTTAAACACATTGAAACCAGACTCATACATGTACTGGAACAAGGATACGTTGGACGTGCCAGGTCCCTGCAGCATGAATGGCTCGTTGAATATCTTCCAGCTGTCAGCAGTCAGTGTGATGAAACAGAAAAACATGACGTTGGACAGGGAGGGCAGCGTAATCTTGAAAAAACGCTGGAACGCATTGGCCCCATCTACTTTTGCCGCCTCATAATACTCAGGCGATATATTGAGCAGTCCGGAGAGCAGTATCATGGTAAACCACGGGGTATTCCTCCACACGTTCAGCGCAATGACCGGAAGCTTGGAAAATCTGGTGCCTGTAAGCCAGTCCACCTTGCTTCCGCCCATGGAAAAGATGACCTCGTTAATAAGGCCCGTATTCTTCTCAAACAGCATGCTGAAAATAATACCCATGGCAATAACGGCACAGATATTAGGCAGATAGGTAGCGCTTTTGAAAAACGCCTTGCCCCTGAGCCTGTTATAGTTAAGCAGCCCCGATATCAGAAGCCCCAGGGCCAGGATCAGTATGACGCCTGTAATCCAGTAAATCACCGTGTTCGTAAGCGCATCCCAGAACATATAATCCTTAAAAAGCATGTTGTAGTTCTGCACGCCGGTGAACCGCGGCTCCCCGATTCCGTTCCACTCTGTCAGGCTGATATACACGGTCCAGATATTGGGAACCAGCTGAAACACCAGGAACAGAATAAAAAAGGGCATGATGAACAGATAAGGATACCGGTACCGTTTTAGAAATTTAGCCATGATTAGCCACCCCTTCTTCTCATATAAATATAACAGGCGCGGCACGGATTGATTCAGTGCCTTGCTCCGTGCCGCGCCATCCAACTCTCCTCAGGTCAAATCTCCTGGGGCGTGTCTGAACATACATTCCAGCTGTCTGCCCTAAGGTAAAGCATTATTCGATTGTTGCCTTTCCAATCTTCGCTTCCAGATTCTTCTGCATATTTGCAATCGCATCGTCCATGCTCTGATCGCCTGCAACATATTTTTCCAGCTCAGCGCTTATAACGGTGTCTGCTTCCGCATCCTGTGGCGTCACAACCAGGTTCTTGGAACTGTTCTCAAGTCCCTTTCCTTCCATTTCCCTGAAGGATTGGCCGCCGTAGAAATCAGACGGTTCTTTCCAGAATGGATCTTCCAGCATGGAAAGGGCTACCGGGTTGGCATACGGTCCGTTCTGGGACTCAACCTCATTGACCCATTCCTTACGGGCGTCATTGTCAAACTGGAAATCATACCACAGCTTCTGGAACAGGGATGTATACGGATCATCCGGATTGTTGATGACTGCCCAGTACTGGGAAACAGGCGCTCCGCCTGTACCGATTTCCTTGAACACAGGGGCTTTCATCACACGCCAGTCACCAGCTGTCTCAGGTACGTTCAGGCGCAGGAACTCATCCCAGAATGCGCCGATATAGAAGGTTGCAATCTTATCTTCCCGGATGGAATCATACATCGGCGGCTCCAGGATGGCTGACTTAAACAGCAGGTCTTCCTGGCAAAGGGTGTCCAGCGTGGTAAATGCCAGCTTGGCCCCCGGGTCGCTTCCGATGACCACATTGCCCTGGTCATCCCAGATATGGGCGTCCGCCTGAGGCATGAGGCCGCGGCGTCCGTAATAACGCCAGGTACGGCTTGTTGGGTCAATATAGGAAAGGTATGTACTGCCATTGCTCTTTTCCTTTAACTGGCGTCCGGCTTCAATCCAGCCCTCGATGGTTTCCATCTGTGCAGGGTCAACACCGTACTTGTCAAAAATCCTCTGGTTATAGAACAGCAGCTGCGGGCGCACGGAATCAGGATAGCCGTAAATCTTCCCGCCAAGGGTTGCGTCATTGCATGCGCCGTCAACCATATTCGGCACCTGCGGCGAAATGTCGTCCGTGACATCCATCACAATGCCGCCCTTTGCCAGGTCAATGAGGCTGACAGGGTCTATCATGGTTGCGGTAGGCAGGTCGTCCATGGCTCCGGACAGGTATGTCATGCTGATTTTCTCACGGGCATCATTGACATCCTTGGTCTGGACAATCTCAATCTTCACGCCTGGCGCGATGTCGCGGTTGCGCTCCAGCCAGTTATCAAAATAAATCTGCAGATATTGGGGCTGCCCATAGGCGTAAATGGTCATGGTGCCGTCCGGATAAGCCTTCTTGTCCTCTCCTGCCGCCTCGCTGCTTCCTTCGGCTGCCGGAGCCTGGGTTTCCTTTGGCGCCGCTGTATCCGCGGGCTTGTCTGAACCGGAACCGCCGCCGCAGGCCGTTGCCGACAGCACCATTGAGCCAATCAGGATTGCTGATAAAAATCGTTTCTTCATATTAAAATCTCCCTCCCACCATGGTCTTCCATGGCTTTTATATTAACATCATATTGCTTACATGAATCCGGCTGCCACATAGTGTTTACAGCCCTTCCAGGGCATCCACCGCGGTCCTCAGGCGGTCATAGGATGTTCCTGTGGGAATGGTGCAGTCCGTGCCCAGGATAAACCCGGTCCTTCCGGCCTCAGCCACCACTCGCCTTACTTCTTCCCTTATCTCATCCGCAGTGCCCTCAATCAGCGGACCCATATGGTTGGAAAGCCCGCCCATGATGGCACAGTCCGTGAATATCCGGCGTCCCTCTGACAGGCTCAGGCCTGCCTCATACACGCCCCAGTTGGCAATGGTATAAAGGCCCTTATAGCTCTTATAGCGGTCAAAATTCACATCGGTCTTGCACATATGCAGGATGTTGTTCCCTCCCGCCTCCAGACATGCATTCATGATCTGCTTATCAAACGGCATTATGTACTCTTCAAACTCCTGGTCCGTAAACAGGAAACGCTCCCCGCCAAGGCCCGCATACAGGATTCCGTCCAGTCCCAGCTCCACGAACTTCCCTGCCAGCTGGCACAGTCCGTCGGCAATCCGCTTCATGGCATCCAGCACCGGGGCCTTATTCTGGCGCAGGTGGCTTACCAGCAGCTGCCTTACGGGCATATAACCGTAATCCGGTTCAATGGGGTGGATGGTGGAGGCCACGATGCCGTGGAGTGTGCCGATGTTATAGGCATCCATGTCACACCGGTCCAGCACACGTTTCACCAGTTCAATCTCATCCTGCATGAACCTGTCATCCAGGGAAATGCTCCTGATGCACTTCCAGTCATCCGGCGTCTTAATGGACCCCATATTGGGAACCAGGTTCTCATTCATGATTTTCTGGATGTCCGGATTTACCTCCTTAAAAAACTTGAGGTGTTCCTCCACAGCTGCTTCGCCAAACGCAACTTCCCTTGGAAAATGCATGGTAAAATAACTGGGGATCTTATCCACGGGCTGATTCTTCATTGCCGCAAAAACTCGTTCTCTCTTCTTCACGTCCCTTTACTCCTTTATATTTATTTTACCGAATATATTTTTTTCATTTTTAAATAATATCACAGATTTGTGAATTTTTCAATATATTCGGAATTATTCATGTGCATTTCGACCATTTGTGACACATTTCCCAACTTATGCCTTGTTGTTTTTCACAATACAGGCAAAATCCTTTCACTTATATAAACCACGATGCAGCAGGCCGCAGACACCTTCAGAAGCCCGCCTCCGCCCAGCGCGGCAAGGATTCCTGTAACCAGGGCCGCCAGGGCCGCCACAGGGCTTCTGGTGGCCCCCAGGATGGATGGAAATGTCATCACCGCCAGCGTCACATACGGCACATAATATAAAAATGACCGGATCAGCGTATTCTTTAACTCATGCCTGATGAAAATCAGCGGAACCGCCCTCACCAGGTAAGTGGCAGCGCCCATGACCAATATGTAGATATATACGTTATGCTCCATCTTCCCTCTCCTCCTTGATGGGGAACAGTATGGCTGCAGCCCCTGCTATGATGATGGTCAGCATCATGATACGCGTCCCCGGGGAGATACCGCTGCACAGTATGGACATGGCATAGCTGGCAGCCATGGAAATGGCAATCAGCACGCCCAAAACCCGTTCCTTGGCAGCCGGAGGTATGATTACCGCCAGGAACATTCCGTAAAGCCCCACACCCAGGGCGCTTACAATCCCCTCTGAAAGGGCGTTCCCCGCAACCACGCCAAGACATGTCCCCGCTGCCCAGCCGGGCATGGATATGAGCATCATCCCATAATAATAGCGCGGGTTCAGCTTTCCCGGGACCATGATGGATGCGCCGAATATCTCATCCGTGACATCATATCCCATAAGCATGCGGTGAAGCACGGACGCACCGCTGCCCAGCTTCTGGCTCAGGGCGCATGACATCAGGAGATACCGGGCGTTGATGATCAGCATCATGATTGCGGCCTCCACATATCCGGCCTTCTCAGAAATCATGGTAAAGCCTGCAAATTCCCCTGCCGAGGCATTCATGAACAGGCTGGTAATGGTTGCCTGGAAGGGCGTAAGCCCTGCGTGCCGGGCCGTGATGCCAAGGGTAAAGCCCACGGACAGATACCCCAGGGCAATGGGTATCCCGTCATGTATTCCCTTTTTCAGCCAAAACATATTCTTTGTGTCCATTGTTTTTCCCACTCAAATTTTGTGATGGCTTTATTATAACTCCGGTATTGAAATAAGAAAAACGAAAGTTTATAATGGATACATTAGGTTATCTAATGTTTAAGGAACGATTAAAGGAGAAGCCCATGAACCGATACGATGTGTTTATAAGAATTGTGGAAACAGGCAGCTTTACCCAGGCAGCGGCCGAGTCAGGCTACACCCAGTCTGCCGTGAGCCAGATGATACGCACGCTGGAACACGAGCTGAATACCACCCTGTTCCTCCGCTCCAAGACCGGCGCAGAGCTGACGCCGGACGGCAGGGAATATCTGCCTTACATACAGTCCGTCAGCAATGCCAGACGTGAATTGGATGTGAAATGCCAGGAGATGCAGGGACTTGAACGTGGCCTGATACGCGTCGGGACATTTACCAGCGTCAGCCGTACCTGGCTCCCCAGGTTCATAAAGGATTTTAAGAAAATGTACCCCTCCGTACAGTTCATCCTGCGCCAGGGGGATTACACCAGCATCTGCCAGTGGGTGGCTGAGGGAAGCGTTGACTTTGGCTTCACCAACCCGGACGTCACCTCCAGGCTTACCATCATCCCCCTGTGTACGGACCGCATGCAGGCCGTCCTTCCCCCGGACCACTATCTGGCAGGGGAGGAATCCATCTCACTGAAGACCCTGGCCTCCCTGCCCTACATCCTGCTGGATGAAGGGGTGGAGTTAAGCGTCCCCCTGTCCGCCTTCTACCGGCACGGGCTGAACCCCAACATACAGTACACGGTGGTGGATGACTACACCATCATGTCAATGGTGGAACAGGGCCTGGGCGTCTCCAGCCTCTATGACCTGGTGTTAGAAGGATATCACCAGAACATAGTGACAAAACCCATCTATCCCGAAGTCACCCGCACCCTGGCCCTTGTGTACAAGAACAAGAAGGTGCTGCCCATTGCCAGCCGATATTTCATCGATTACATATTGGACTACTTTAAGATATAGGAATCACAGGAGGATTTTCTCCTTGCGCCCTATCATCTCGTCAATCCGGCTGATATACTGTTCCACTTCCTTCACGTTCTCGCACCGCTCCCGCCTGTTTTCAGACGGGAATACCACCTTGGTGGTGGTTCCGGCGCCGCAGGCGGCAATGGTCTGCATTTCCTCCATGATAAGGATGTTATAGATGCAGGCCTTGCCAGGAAGGGAATATCCCACATTCTCAAAATTACCGGCCATGTTCTTCTGGCGGTAGAGATAGTATGGCTCCATCCCCATCTCCCTGGCGCAGGCAGCGCTCAGGTCAATCATCTCAGGCGTATTGCTGATTTTCAGGTCCCCGTACTGTTCCCTGAACATGTTAAGGCGGGCAGCCCGCTTAATGGCCAGGGAATGGACGGTAAGGGAGTCCGGCGCCAGCTCCTTTACCTCATGAAGTGTATGGCGCACATCGTCCATATCCTCCTCAGGCAGTCCCATGATCAGGTCCATATTAATGTTATCAAAGCCCAGCTCCCTTGCCATCCAAAACCGCTCCTTAACCATTTCCACGGAATGGCGGCGTCCAATCAGGTCCAGGGTCTTCTGGTTCATGGTCTGGGGATTAATGGAAATGCGGGTGATGCCATGGTTCCTCAGCACCTTCAGCTTTTCCTCCGTTATGCTGTCCGGCCGCCCGGCCTCCACGGTAAATTCCAGGGCATGTCCCGTATCAAAAAGGTCTTCCAGTTTACATAAGATGGCATGGATATCCTCCGCCGGAAGGGATGTAGGTGTGCCGCCTCCAAAATAAATGGTATCCAGAGGCCGCCCCTTCATCTTCCCTGCGGTGTATTCCAGTTCCTTGAACAATGCCTCCAGGTAAAGCCCTGTGCGCCCCGTCCATTTGCTGATGGGATAGGAGGTGAAGGAACAGTACAGGCAGGTGGTGGGACAGAAGGGAATCCCCACATAAAGGCTGTAGCCCCGCTCATAATCCAGGGGTTCAAGCAGCTTCTTTTCCCTGGCAGCAATCTCAATGCTCAGGTTAATCTTCTCGTCGCTGGCCATGTAGGTTTCTTTCATGAAGGAACGGATAGCATCCTCATCCCAGTCCTCCTCCAGCCTGGTAAGGGCAATTTTGGTGGGACGGATTCCTGTGAGGGACCCCCAGGGGAGCCCTGTTCCCGTGCGCTCCATAAGCATCTGGTAGAACATTTTCTTAACCACATTCTTGGTTGCTGAGTGGTCGGACAGGTCGGATGCCCCGGTACGGCTCACTGACAGCTTCCATGATACCGGATTCCCTTCCTCAGGTCCTTGTCCGGCCGGAAGGGCCGCGGCCCCGCCCTGGTCCACCCCGTCCCGGCCTCCGTCCCTGTCCCATATGAGGACCGCGATTTCCCCCTGCCCCAGCCTTGTCTCCACATAAAATTCCAGTTCATCCTTAACCTCATGGGCATAGGTTTCACCCGGATAAAAGGACATCAGAAGTTCTCTGATGTCCTGTTCATATGCATTATCCTGTATTAATAATCCAATCATATAAGTCCTGCTTTCATTATCTGTAAAATGCAATGGGGTTGCTCTGCTTCTCATGGCCAATGGTGGTTGTCTCCCCATGTCCCGGATATACCATGGTATCGTCCGGCAGATGGAATACCTTGTTTATGATGGAATCCACAATCTGGCTGCTGCTTCCCGTTGGAAGGTCCGTCCTCCCATAGGATTCGCAGAACAGGGTGTCCCCTGCAAAGACCACCTCTTCCCCGGGAACATAGTAGCAGACCGACCCGGATGTGTGACCCGGCGTTTCTATCACCTTCCAGCAAAATCCGATTAAATCCAGCTCATCCCCGTCCTTTAACAGCACATCCGCGTGGAAGCTGGTCTGCATGCCGCCCCAGCTGCCCGACATGTTAAGTCCCCCATCCGCCAGCATGGCGTCCTCTGTCTCAGAAGCATATATCTTAATGTGGAATGTGCGCCGTAAATCCTCTGCCGCCATGATATGGTCAAAATGACCGTGGGTCAGAAGCACTGCCCTGGGTGAAATCCCCAGCTCACTGCATTTATTCAGGATATAATGTGCATTATCGGCCGGGTCTATGATTACGGCCTCCTTTGTAGTATCATGATAGACCAGGAAGCAATTGGTGCTTACCGCTCCCAGCACACATGTCTTAACACGCATATCACTCATATCGGTTCCCCTTTCCATATGGCAGCCGTCTTTGCCGGGTACGTTTCATCAGATGCCTGCCGCCGGACATATCCGGCATCACCTGGCTGTATCAGGCATCGACGGACATATCCCCATCACCCGGCAGTACGCTCAATATCCAGCACCCCTTCAATCTGGCGTATCTTATCCGTCAGACGGTTCAGTTCCTCCGTGCCATGGATATCGAAGGTCATGATGATGGTTGCCTTGCCCTGTTTGCTGGTCCTCACATTCATGGAGGTGATGTCAATCTGTTTTTCCGTGAACACCTTGGATATATCGGCAAACATGCCAATCCTGTTATTGGCAAATATCTTAATCTCCGTGGAATACTGCTCGTTGTTGGTGGCTCCCTCGGCCATCTGCCACTCCGCGTCAATGAGCCTGCCCCGCTCATCCTCAGGCAGGTTAATCATGTTGATGCAGTCCGTGCGGTGGATGGATACGCCTCTGCCCCTGGTTACGAATCCCACGATTTCATCTCCCGGGACAGGGTTGCAACACTTGGAAAAACGCACTGCCAGGTCATGGATGCCCTTAACCACGATGCCGCTCTTGGACTTGCGCACCGTTGCCTCGCCTGAACGTCCGGCCGTGTCCGCAATGCCGTTGAGCACATCCTCATCCGTGATCTCGCGCTTTAATTTCTTCTCGCGCTCCTCCAGCATCTTGTTAATGACCTGGCCTTCCTTCAGGCCGCCGTGCCCAATGGACGCCAGGACGGAATCCCAGTCCTTAAACGCGTAACGGTTCATGACCTTTTCCATGAACTCGGGCTTGCTTATCTCAGACCAGTTAATCCCCTTGGCCTTGCAGTAGCGCTCAATGGAATCACGGCCCCGGACGATATTGTCATCCTTCATCTGGTTCTTGAACCACTGGTTAATCTTATTCTTAGCCTGGGTGCTCTTGACAATATTCAACCAGTCCCTGCTGGGCCCCTTGGAATTCTGGGACGTGATGATCTCCAGCTGGTCGCCGTTCTGGATTACATATTCTATAGGCACCAGCTTGCCGTTGACCCTGGCCCCCACCATCTTATTGCCCACTGCACTATGTATACAGTATGCAAAATCAATAGGAGTGGAACCGCTGGGAAGCGTCTTCACATCGCCGGATGGGGTAAAACAGTATACGCTGTCCGAAAACAGGTCCAGGTCACCCTTGACCATGCTCAGGAATTCCTTGGAATCATCCGTATCCCTCTGCCATTCCAGTATCTGGCGCAGCCAGCTGAGCTTTGCCTCCTCACTGCCTGCCGCTACCTGGCCGCTGCCGCTCTCCTTGTACTTCCAGTGGGCCGCGATACCATACTCCGCTGTCCGGTGCATCTCATAGGTGCGGATCTGGATCTCAAAGGGCTGCCCATTGCTGCCAATCAGGGTGGTGTGCAGCGACTGGTACATATTCTGCTTGGGCATGGCAATATAGTCCTTAAAACGCCCGGGGATAGGTTTATACATCTCGTGGATCACGCCCAGGGCCGCATAACAGTCCTTCACGTTATCCACCATGATCCTTACCGCAAATAAATCATATATCTGATCCAGTGTCTTATTCTGGTTCACCATTTTCTTATAGATACTGAAGAAATGCTTCACCCTTCCGCCAACCGTGGCGTCCACGCCAGCTTCCTTCATATGGTTCTTAACTTCATCCACGATTTCCTGGACAAAGGCCTCCCTGGCATCCTTGCGCAGGTCTACCTTTTCCACCAGGTCATAATAAACATCCGGTTTGAGGAATTTAAGTGACAGGTCATCCAGTTCAATCTTAATCTTGGAAATGCCCAGCCTGTCGGCAATGGGCGCATATATCTCCATGGTCTCCCTGGCTTTTTCCTTCTGCTTCTCCGGCTTCCAGTACTGTCCGGTGCGCATGTTGTGCAGGCGGTCAGCCAGTTTGATGATGATGACGCGGATATCCTTTGCCATGGCAAGGAACATCTTGCGCAGGTTATCTGCCTGGATTTCCACCTTATCCTTGTCCCAGTTAAGCTGGGTCAGCTTCGTAACCCCGTCCACCAAAAATGAAACCTCGGAGCCGAACTCCTTGGTCAGCTGGTCCAGGGTCATGATTGTGTCCTCAACCACATCGTGGAGCAGCCCAGCGGCAATGGTCTCCTTATCCATCTCAAGGTCGGCCAGTACAATGGCCACACAGAGCGGATGGATGATGTACGGTTCGCCTGACTTGCGCTTCTGTTCCTTGTGCGCCTCATTGGCAATCCTGTACGCTTTTTCAATCATGGTAATATCATCGGACGGATGGTATTTACGGATGGTATTAATCAGGTCCTGATACAGTTCTTCAGGGCTTGTAAAGTCCGCCGGAGCTTCCAGTTCAATATCCAGTTTTTCTTTTGTTCCCTTTTCTGCCATATCTGCGGTCACCTTTTCCTATGGATAGTCAAGATACATTATAATTTTTTTTATGTAAAAAAGCAAGGGTAGGATGGAAAAAACCTAAGCGGGACCCTATACCGGCCCCGCTTCATCTGACTTATCATACACTGCTATCCCGTTTTTACTGCCATGCTTCACACGGTACATGGCCCTGTCCGCACGGTTAATCAGATCGTCCATGCGCTCTGTCTCCCTCTGGGCAAATGCAAGTCCCACCGATGCGTTGATCCTATGCCTTGTCCCGTCAGGCAGCTGTATGAAGGGACGCTGTTCATATCCCTCCTTTACCTTATTAAGGATGGTTTCCCGGTCGCCGTATCCGTAGAAGAAAAGTACGAATTCATCCCCTGACAGGCGCACTGCAACGCACTGTTCCGGGGCCGCCATATCAGCAAGCATGTCTGCCATGGCCTTTAAGTACCGGTCCCCCATCTCATGGCCGAAGTTATCATTGATATACTTAAGGTTATCCAGGTCACAGAACACCAGGGCATTGACCAGGTTCCTGTTATCATCCAGTATCTTCTGGCCTTCCTTTTTCAGATAAGCCGCATTATACAGCCCCGTCAGCTGGTCATGCTGGGAAATGTTCCGGAGACGCACAATCTCCTTATACGCATCCGTCTTATCTATCATCATACCGAACACGCCATTTTCCTCGGTCCTCTGACGGATGGAGACAGCGCGCCTGTTCCCGCCCTGGTCCAGGAAGGAATAGCCATCCTCCAGTTCTTCAATGCGTTCCATGCTCCCAAGGATATCCTGCCACTGCTTATAATCCATCTCCCCCACCGGTTTCCTCCGGTCCGGCCGGATATCCAGAAGGTGCCAGATGGACGGGCTGAGTTTGACCTTTCCGGCTTTGTCCTGGTATTCAAAGCTTCCCACATTATCCCCTGCGGACTCCATGGCAAAGGAATATCTGGAATAACTCTGTTCCAGCTTTGCAGCCATGTCATTTAACGCCTGGTGTATCCTGTCAATCTCCACAATGCCGCTTTCCTTAAAATGAACCTCCTCCGGCTTCTGGTCCGTTATATCCTCCTGAAGCTTCTGGATTGGCTTTAACACCATCCAGATGGCGATATAGGAAAAAATCATTGCGATTATAATGGAAAACAGATATACCCCCGCCACCATGATGACCGTGGAATAAGACAGGGCCGCCAGCTCCGAATGATGGCATACGGCCGCCACATACACTGCCCCTCCGTCCATGTAGCCATAGGTCTGGAGCACGCTCCGCACCCCGTCATAGGCCGTCCCTTTATAGTTCAGGGAGATGTGGCCGGTCTTTTCATCATATGCATACCCAGTGCCCTCCATCTCCGGGTCAACGCTGTATCTGATGTCCTCGTCAGAAAGCAGAAGGACAGCCATGCCTTTATAAGGAGGATTGTCCAGCTTAAGGTAGGTTTCCAACATATCCCTGCTGATTTCCAGCCCCATGATTAAACGGTTCCCCTTCTTTTCCTGGGTCAGGACGTAATATATACATTCATCGGTAAAGAACCAGGTGCCGCCACTGCTTCTGCTGTCCCAGTAATGCTCTGCGTCAGCCCAGTCCTTATCTGAAAGCTTGGGCCTCCAGTTCCTGGCCAGGGCAATGGAATAGCTGCTTTTGGGGTGTCCAATCACACAGCTGATGTCGCCGTAAGTGGAAGAATAGATATCCGGTTCGCCATCGTGAAATACCAGCGCCTCCTGGTTGTCCAAATCAATATAAAATATCCCGTCTGCTGAAGAAGCATGGTTCAGGTTATCAATCAGCCGGTTCTGGATTTCCTCCTCATCTGACATCCGTCCCAGTTCTTTCTCCATGGTGTTGGACAGCAGAAGCACATTGTTCATATAACCTGACAGCAGGGAATTCTTTTCAGACACCTGGGACTCCATTACCTTATACGGGCGGTTGGCTGTCCCGGAAAACGTGCCGGTCACCACCAGGCCGATACCAAATATGACACTTTGCAGCAGGATGGCAAGCAAGATTGCATTCCTCACCCTGTTGCTTAACAAATATTTCTTCATAGGACGAATCTCCATTCCAGCAGGAAAACGGGGCAGTCACTACTGTCCAAATATAGCTTCTACCTGCTCATAAAACGCCTCAGCCTTCTTGTCATATTCCATGGCTTTCGCGGCTTCCTCCATGGACATCCCCTGATCCAGATATCCAAGGAATTCTGCACGGCCTTCCTTAAGCGAACTGCTGAAACAATCGTTCAGGTCATTCCTGACATCATAAGAATTCTCAAAATCAAATCCGTATACCATCTGATAGGTACTGCTCTGCTCCAGTCCAACCTCAATGCCCTTTAAGACCTTTGGGCTTTCAATGAGTTTTTCCTGGTCCTGTGTCATGGGCTCATGGTCCACCGGCATATAGGACATGGAGGAAGCCAGTTCAAATCCCCTGTCAACCGTCAGCCAGCGGATAAAGTCCATGCTGGCCCGGTTCTCTTCCTGGCTGCGGTTGAATACCACCACGCCCGCTCCCTGCTGGATGGCTGTCTCCCGGCTTCCAGCCAGCACCGGATACTTATAAACCCCGATTTCCACAGGGACCATGTTCCCGTCCCGGTCCGCAACCTCATCCGGAAAATACAGTACGCTGGAGGACGAACCCACATATCCCGCCAGTACGGACTGCTTGATATCATCACTTCTGTACTTGCCGCTGGCCCCATAATACCCCTTGGTAAAGGGAATATAATAATTCAGGAAGAGCTGCCTGATATAATCTTCATTTAAATCCGCCACAAAAGCGCCGTCCTGGTCATAGTGATAGATATCGGAACCCATGGCATGGTTCATGGCTATAAAATAATTAGCCAGGTTATCCAGACCGATGAAGGGGCTTCCGTCCCCGTCAACATCAGGTGTGGCGTTGTCCGTCCATTCAAAATACCCCTGGGCCATCTGTTCCAGGCTTTCCCAGTCAGACATGCCGTCGATTGAATACTGCGGATTGGCTTTCAGGAACTTATCCAGGCGGGTCTGGTTCATCAACAGCAGTTCCGTGGACTTGACCAAAGGCAGTATGTAAAGCTTGCCGCCGATATATCCTTCCTCCAGATATGCCTGGTTGTACCACGAAAGTTCATCCTCTGACAGGTAATCACCGGCATCCACCAGTCTCTCCCCGTGTTTATTTACCACGCCCACAATCATATCCCTGTAGGCCAGGGACATGTTGGCCATCTCCACGTCATTGGTGGATCCATTAAGGGTCAGGTCTATCTTGTTGGTAAGGTCCCCGATGGATCCCTGGCTGGAAGCCTCCACCACAACATGCTTCTTCGCGCCCTCAGTCTCATTATATTCCTTAATCAGCTGGTCCAGATACTGCTTCTGCGCATCGTTATAATAATGCCAGAATACCAGCTTTAATTCCCCCTGCCCTGTTTCTGCCGTTTTCGGAGCATTGTCCGCCGGCACACCGCTTTTACATGCCCCCAGCATAAGGGAAATGGACATCATACATACTGCCGCTGCAATTCCTGCTTTCTTTTGTCCCATTTGGCCTACTCCTTTACTTTTTAAAAAATATTATTCTTATTGTACTACGACAGGGGGCTTTGTTCAAGGAATTATCCGTCCTTTTTTCCTGTATACAATTAAAAAAAGCCTCCCCTTTCACAGGAATAAGGCTTTTCTGTTACCAGCTGGCCGTCCGGTTAGCGGACCGGTTATCCAGTCATCCGTCTATTCATCCGGTCATCCGTCTATCTTCTATTTGCCCTCATAGATGATGGAAGATTCCACATCATATCCCTTCAGGTGCTCCCTGCCCTTGAGTCCTGCCAGTTCCATGACAAAGCAGATTTTCACTACTTTGCCGCCCAGCTCCTCAATCAGCTTGATGATTGCCTCTGTTGTACCGCCTGTGGCAATCAGGTCATCCACAATCACCACCTTCTGGCCTGGCTTGATGGAATCCTTATGCATCTCAATGGTGGCCTGGCCGTATTCCAGGTCATAATCCATGGAAATGGTCTCACACGGAAGCTTGCCCTTCTTGCGCACAGGTACAAAGCCCTTATGCTGCGCATAGGCAACCGGTACACCAAAAATAAAGCCGCGGGATTCAGGCCCCACCACCAGGTCATAATCCAGGTCCTTTACCATATCAATCAGGCTGTCCACTGCCAGGCACAGTCCGTCTGCGTCCTGCAGGATGCTGGTCACATCCCGGAAAATGATTCCCGGCTCCGGGAAATCCGGTATGCTTCTTACATACTCTTCCAACTTCTTCATTTTTGTTACCTCTCTTCCGAATTCAGTTTCTTCCATAACTATTATACTTGGTTCCCGTCAGGCTGTAAAGCCCATACTTGGGTGCCGCGGGGCGGGGCGGCCCGCCATATTACCTCCCAATTGAAACGCAAATACGATTGTCTATTGAAGGGTGCGCCTGTTTTCAGTATAATGGTACTGGAAGCTGCTTTTTTCTGCGTATTTGTGCGGGACTTTCCAGAAAGGTACGGTTAAGATCATTATGGATATAAAACATTATAAAATCACGGTCACATCAGAGGAATGCGGATACCGGCGGTCCACAGAGGACGCCGCGGACCTGACCGCCTATCTTCTCTCCCCCATGCCCCAGGCCCCGGGGCGTCTCCGTCCGGCAATCGTCATCTGCCCCGGCGGAGGGTATGGCTTCGTATCCCCCAGGGAAGACCAGCCCGTGGCCATGGAATTCCTGGCAGCCGGATACCAGGTATTCGTGCTCCACTACCATGTGGCTCCTGAAATATTTCCCCTTGCCCTCATGGAACTGGCCCGTTCCGTGGCACTCATAAAGGCCCACAGCAGGGAATGGTGCGTTGACAGCTCCCAAATCATCGTCTGCGGATTTTCAGCAGGAGGCCATCTGGCGGGGTGCATGGGAACCATGTGGAACCGTGAATTCCTCTATAAGCCCCTTGGCCTTACCGCTGAAGGGATACAGCCGGGCGGCATGATACTCTGTTACCCGGTGATTACATCCGGGGAATACGGACACCAGCGCTCCTTTTCCCAGCTTTTAGGCGCCGGGGCAGACCAGGATCCGGCCATGCGCAGGCTGGTGTCCCTGGAGCATCAGGCAGGTCCCCACGTGCCCAGGACGTTCCTGTGGCACACCTGGACGGACCAGACCGTGCCGGTGGAAAATTCCCTGCTCTTCGCGTCCGCCCTGAGGAAAGCCGGGGTGAGTCTGGAGATGCACATTTATCCGGAAGGATGCCACGGGCTGTCCCTTGCAACGGAGGAGGTATCCGACCATACAGGAGACTGCCTGGTCCCCCACTGCCAGGGCTGGATAAACCTGGCCAGGGAATGGGTGGCACACGGTCCAAATACCGGGGAAAGGACGGAATGATATGTTAAAAGAAGAACGTCAGGCATTGATACTGAACAAACTCCACACCTCAGGCAAGGTGGTGGTCAGCCGGCTGGCAGTGGAACTCAATGTATCGGAGGACACCATCCGGCGCGACCTGTTGGATCTGGACCAGAAGGGCCAGGTAAAGCGGGTCTTCGGCGGCGCCATCCCCATGGAACGGCCGGTCATCAACTTCTTTGACCGGGAAACCACGGATGTGGAATTGAAGCAGCGCCTGTCCTCCAAGGCGCTGGACTTCCTTGAAAAGGACCAGCTGGTAGCCATTGACGGCAGCAGCACCAACCTTCAGTTTGCAAAAAGCATCCCTAATAACCTGAAGCTGACCGTGCTGACCAACAGTTACTCCATTGCCCACGCCTGTTCCATGAAGGAGCAGGTGGATGTAATCGTGCTGGGCGGCACCCTGTTAAAGGAATCCATGACCAATGTGGGCGAGATTGCCGCCAGCCAGGCAGCCCTCTACCACCCGGACCTGTGCTTCATGGGCGTTTACGCCATCCATCCCGAGTACGGGATGACCATCCCCTACCCGGATGAGGTAAGCATCAAGCGCCAGCTGATCCAGACCTCCAGAAGGGTCATCGCCCTTGTCAACCCGCTTAAGCTGAATACCGTATCCAGATACCATGTGTGCGGGATTGAGGCATTTACCACCCTGATCACGGACAGCGATGTGTCCGGGGAGATGGCGGTGGACTATCGGAATAAGGGGTTGGATTTCATATAAGGGATGGGAAATGCCATCATGCCGAAGTTTGCGTTACTTATGCGGTATTTTCTTTTCTTTTTACGTGTTCATTCAGTGCAAATATATAAAAATCGCATACTAACGCATTTTTTTGCATTATTTTGCTTGACATCATATATATATGCGCTATAATACACTTAGAAAACAATTGGAGAAGGGCAGGGACACTGTCCGGGATATTTTAGGAGGGTAATTACTATGAAATTTTTTGTTGACACAGCCAATGTAGAAGACATCAGAAAAGCAAACGACATGGGCGTCATCTGCGGCGTAACCACCAACCCATCCCTGATTGCCAAAGAAGGCAGGGATTTTGCAGAAGTGATTAAGGAAATCACCTCCATCGTGGACGGACCAATCAGCGGCGAGGTTAAGGCAACCACCGTTGATGCCGAGGGCATGATTAAGGAAGGCCGTGAGATTGCCGCCATCCATCCCAACATGGTTGTTAAGATTCCTATGACCGTTGAAGGCTTAAAGGCTTGCAAGGTGCTGACAGCAGAAGGCATCAAGACCAATGTGACACTGGTATTTACCGCTGCCCAGGCCCTCTTAGCCGCACGTGCAGGCGCTTCCTACGTATCCCCGTTCCTGGGCCGTCTGGATGACATCTCCATGCCGGGAATCGACTTAATCTACGACATAACCGAGATTTTCCAGATGCACAACATCGAGACTGAGATCATCGCAGCCAGCGTGCGCAACCCAATCCACGTAATTGACTGTGCCAAGGCAGGCGCCGACATTGCCACTGTTCCTTATAAGGTAATTGAGCAGATGACAAAGCATCCTTTAACCGACCAGGGAATCGAGAAGTTCCAGGCTGATTACAGGGCTGTGTTTGGGGAATAATTGAAATCAGGCAGAAACACAACGAAGGAATGTGACGCAGGAGATACCTGCGCCCCATTCCTTCTTTTAATATAATCCATATATCCCATACGGTCCTATACCGTATTCCTACACTGCAGCCCTATACCGCAATCCCAAGCACCCCAACATAGTATCCTATAATACCCACCAGCATGAGTATCAGCACAACCAGGACAGGAGATACCTTTTTCTTAAGCAGCATCCAGGTGCCGATTATCAGGCCGAAGGGAAGCATATTGGGCAGAAGGCCGTTAAGTACATCCTGGAAGATAACCGTTGTCTGGCCCACGGTAATCTGAAGAGGCACATACACCAGTACCTTCTGGGCGCCCATTGCGCCGATTACCATCAGGCCAAGGATTCCGAACGCGTCCGTAAGGCGTGTGATGGAGCCAGAGCCTTCTCCCAGGATATTCATGACGGACACGCTTCCCTGCTTATAACCCATCTGATACAGGTTGTAGCCCAGCACCAGCATGATTCCGGTAAAGATTACGAAAAACAGGATTGGGCCTGAGAAGTTGCCCTTCAGGGCCAGGGCGCATCCAAGGGATACCGCGATTGGATAGATGATGCCGCCTGCAAGGCTGTCCCCGACCCCGGCTAGCGGTCCCATGAGGCCCGTCCTCAGCCCGTTGATCATCTCATCCGATATATCAGCGCCATTGGCCCGCTCTTCCTCAAGGGAAGCACAGATGCCGGGAATCACGTTGCCGATAAAGGACGGCTCCGTGTTAAAGAATACCAGGTAGCGTTTTAATGCGGCCTTGATGTCCTCAGGGTCCGTGTAAAGCCGTTTAATCACAGGAAGCATGGCCAGCACATTGCCGGATGCCTGCATTCTTTCATAGTTATATCCAACTTCTGCGCCAAGTCCGATGAGCCAGTGTTTCACCAGATCTGATTTGCGCAGCCTGATTTTCAATTCCTGTTTTGGTGCTTCCTCCACAGCCTCCACATATTCCTCTGCCGCTTTTTCCGTAGACGCATAGTAGACAATCACTGCCACACACGCCCCAAGGATGGCCACAGCCATGATTCCAAGGTCCAGGAAGGTGGTAAGGAAAAATCCGATTACGAAGTAGGGAATCATTTTTTTCTTGCCCAGATAGTTAAGCAGCATGGCAACGCCAAGTGCGGGAAGCAGGTTGCCGGTCACGCTCAGCGCATTGACAAATCCCTGGGGAATCTGGCCCAGCAGACGGTTGAAGAAATCCCCGCCTAAAAACATAAGGATGAAAGCAGGGGTTCCATTGACCACAAGGGACGTAAGCTGGGGGAACAGCCATGCATTAAAGAATATCTTGTTCAGTTCACCCTTTTCAGCATTTGCATCCAGACGGTGTACCCAGAACACATTCAGTGTCATCTGAAGGTTCCACAGCAGCACGCCTAAAAGCCCGATGGGGATGGCCAGCGTGATGGCCAGCTCCGGCGTTGCCTTGGCCAGTATGGTAATGGCGGTCCCGTACACGCCTGCGATACCGATGTTGGACGGCATGGTGCCGCCTGCGGAGATCCAGCCTATGTAAGCCAGGTTAATGGTCGCTCCTGCCATAAGGCCCAGGAGCGGGTCCCCCAGTATCAGTCCCACCACGGTACCGTTAATAAGCGGATAACAGAAAGGCCAGGTGATGGGGCTCCAGACCCTGCCGCTGGCCAGGTTGGCCGCAATTGCAATTAATAAAGCTTGGATAATGATCATACTCGTAACCTCCTTCTTTTGTCATGTCAACAAAAATCTCCCAATGTATACAGTGCTTTGCCCGGTCCGGACAGCCACTCTGCTCCCTGCCCCGTTACCAGCGCCTCATCCTCCATACGGAAGGATATCCATATCGTTCCCGCCCCCTTTTCCAAATCATATGGATAAACCCCGTTCTCCAGGGCAAAGACCATTCCCGGCCGCACAATCTCGCAGCAATCGTCGCTGATATTGGGATACTCCGTCACGTTCAACCCGGTGGAATGTCCGCTGGAATGTACCACCTGGCTTCCATACCTGGATTTTCTCAGATACCCCTCTATTTCCTTATTAATATCCGATACTGGAATTCCCGGCTTTAATATGCGGAAGCCGGCATGAACACATTCCCTGGCTGTTTCCGCCATCTCCACATACTGCTCCGGGGCCGTATGTCCCAGATACATTACCCGGGTCAGGTCAGAAGCATATCCGTCAATATGGCCGCTGATATCCACAAGCACGATATCCCCGTGGTCAACAATCCGGTCCGTGGCATAGCTGTTGAAGGTATGGTACTTATCCCTGCCTGAATTCACGGTGAGATATGAAATCTTATCCACTCCCCCTGCCGTCATGCGGCTGGCTATGCCTCTTGCAATCTCCTTTTCCGTTGTAATACCGGGACGGATCTGGCTGAAGGTATCCCGGATTGCCTGTTCCGTCACGTATCCTGCTGTCCGTATCCGGTCAATCTCCCATCCTGTTTTTACCATACGGGCTTTCTGGATTGCCACGGTCCCATCCACAAAGCGCAGGCCGTCAAAGGCATCCACCAGTTCCTTTAAAATATTGAGGGACCAGAAATAATGCTGCCCGTCCCCGGCTTCCAGCCCAACCGTCTTAACCGGGTAATCCAGGCTGGATATGAACTGTCTCATGGCATCAACCGGTCCTTCGGAATTAAGGGGTCCCAGGTCCCTGGATTTTGTACCAGCCGCATAAATGGCGGGACACCATGCCACATTCCTGACCGTTGACTTTTCCAGTATCCGTAAGGAAATAGCCGGCTCCCCTTTCTTAGGGACAAATACCAGCACGGGCCGGAACAGGCTGGAGGTATACCACGAACGGTACGCCGTGGAATAAAATATATTTTCAGGGGATGACAGCAGAAGCATATCTAGCCCCTCTGCCTCCATCTCCTTTTGAAGCTTTTTTACATGGGCTTCATATTCCTCTTTGGGAAAGGATTTTAAATAATCCGGAAATTCATTCATAATCTGCTCCTTCCATCTTTCTTATATGGTTGACTCCTCTTACCGGACTCTGTTTCAGGCATACTGTTTCAGGCCCCCTGTTTCAGACACCCTGTTTCAGGATAAGAGTTTCCTTATGTTGACCTCCTTCTCACTTGGCACCAGCTGGTAATAAATCTCCACCCCGCTGTCTATGATCCTCCTGAAGCACTCCGTCTCATCCTCATTGGCGGAAACATTTTTATTAAATGTCTTCCTGCCGGGCTTTGCCCCCATCCCTCCAAGGATGATCTTGTCAAATCCCACGCCTGACTGAAGCAGACGTTCCAGTACCTGCGGCACCTTTACAAGTACCATGATATGTTCCTTGGCCAGGGGCGCCTCCTTCAGAAAGCCTTTTGCATGCTCCTGATCCATGATCATGACCTCCACGCCCACGGGCGCAGCTGCCTTGTAAATCCGCTCCATCAGTTTGTTCCTGGACAGCTCGTCATCAATAATAAGGATTTTATTGATGGGATATTGTTTAATCCATGCAGTCACCACCTGCCCGTGGATTAAACGGTCGTCAATCCTGGTTACTAAAATATTCTTCATAAAAACCTTCTCCTTTCACATATATACCTTTGGTCATCAAAGCGCAATCTGCTGCAAAAATGCATCACAGTCATAGATACTGCCCTTTGCCACATCCTCCAGTCCCTTTACCGCGCCTGCCATATCCTGGGACATCCTCCGGTTAAGGACCTCCAGCAGAAGCGGGAAGTTCACGCCTGTAAAGTGGCTGAACCCGCACTCCCCCTGCAGCTGCATCATGGTGTTAAAGGGGGTTCCGTTCATCAGGTCGGTCAGCACAAGGACTTCCTGTCCCCGGCTTTCCGACTGCAGGATGGACTCTTTAATACGGTTCCTTAACCCGTCCACATCGCAGCCAAGTTCCAGGCTGTAAGCCTCCATCTCCTTCTGTTCACCAAATACCAGCGCAGACGCCCTTATGAATTCTTCTGCAAGTCTTCCATGCATGAAAAGTATGATTTTAAACATTTGCCTCTCCTCCCGTTAAATAATTGATAAAACCTGGTATGACATCATCCGGACAATTGTCCAGCAGATATACGATTTTTGAAGAAAACAGCATGAAATCCAGATTGCACATATCTATGTGTACCTCCCTTATGCGTGTCCCCGGGCTGTCCAGGACAAATATGCAATGATTCTTTTTCAGGCCATTAACTGAATATATATATTGGATTCCTTTTAAAGCGGATATCCGGATCAACTCACTGCCCGCCCTGTCAACGGGGCTGTCCGAAGCCCTGATATCACACCCGATATCATGCAGGTCATTGATGATCCTTATGAGTTCCAGGTGATACACGGATGTACTCTCGCTGGTCTTCCAGAACAGTTCCTGGATGTTCTTAAAATCCCTGTTTTCCAGTATGGGGGAGACAAACACATACGGTATGGAATGCTCATCCGTATCCAGCATGGCCGTGGATATGCAGAAGTCATAGGACTCCCTTTTGGCCGTACGGTACCCGTCGCTGGCGCAGGTATCAAAATTCCACTGCGGGAACCTCTGCTGCAGCCTCAGTTTGGTCAGGTTGGCAATGCTTTTGGTCATATCCGTCACAAACAGCACCCTGGCATGCTCGGACTGCCTCACGGTTTCCCCCAGGATATAGAGCATTAAAAAGCTGATTTCGTCCACGCTCAGTTCAGGAAGGCCGAACTTCCTGGCCAGTATGCAGCAGATGATCCTGCACACATTAAGCGTGCTCTGATAATCCTTGATCAGAAGCTCCATAAGCGGATTGCTGGCAGGCGTGCGGCCCAGCAGACGCTTCAGCATAAGGTTGATGTGGGAAATCACATTTTCGCAGAAGCTAGGGTTTTCCCTTAAGTTTATATTGGTGATGGTGGTAAATGCATCGATGAAATCTTCACAGAACAGCCGGAACACCTCATCCCCGTTTCCGTTTTCCCCAGTTGTCTCAAACATATGTGTCAGCAGGAATATATTCTTCAGCCAGACACGCTCCGGCAGAGGAAGCTCCATGTGATAATGCCCCCATATCCTGTTACAGACCTCTTCCACTTCATTCTCCAGCGGCCCAGCCAATCCTCCCTGGAATCCTGAGGTCCCTGCCTCCGGTTCCATGACGCAGCTGTTTTTCAGGCGGTATACCATCACCAGAAGATTTAGGGATACATTTACAAACTCACTGTCATCAAACCTGTAATCATGCGTCTCCTCCATCCGTCCAAGAAGCTGGTTCACAAAACAGATGTCGTCCTCCCTGAATATGTCCAGGACCGTGCTCAGCGTATCCGGGTGGGGCAGGCTTGCGTCATCTGCCATTTCCCCGTTCCTTACCAGGGCCGCATTGGGATTTAATATCCGGGAAAGGATATACACCACTGCCTGGCGTATGTCCCGCTCTTCACCGGCAATGATGGTCCCGTCCATTGTCTTCCTTATATGCAGTGAGAAACGTCCGAACAGTTTTTCCAAATGCATGAAATCACTGTGGATTGTACTCTTGCTGACATAATACTTATAGGCCAGGGATGCCAGCGATGTATATTCATCTGAATACAGAAGCAGGTTCAGGGCAATATCCATCCTTCTGGAATCCTTTTCCCAGGTCTGCCCGCCTGCGCTCTGTCCTGCATAGGCCAGGTAAGACAGATGGTTATTCAGCTTTCCCTTCTGCTCCCCTCCTATCCTGAGACGGATTCCCACACCGCTTTTCTTATCTATCACTGCCCCGAACTCATCCAGGAACTTCTGCACCTGTTCCAGATCCCTTCGCAGTGTCTTCGACGAGGTATCCAGCTCACCAGCGTAAAAGTCAATGGGCAGGAACTCCTGGTCATGGCTTAAAAGCATATTCATAAATGATATCTGCCTTTTATTCATTCATCATCCTCCTAGCTAGAATTATAGCAATGCACCTGAGAAAAATTAAGGCGGGGGCCTTTTGTAATTATGTCCACATTATTATGGACACGGCTATACACCTGTTTTTCCCCATTGCATTTGAAAACAAATGAAAAAATAAGAAAAAAGTTTAAAATAGTTGACAAATTTTAAAAATAATTATATATTTATACTAACAATATGAAAGAAGGTGACAGAAATTGAAATTTGCTGGAAGAATGAATTCCTTTATGTTTAAAGGGAACTATGATTTGTTCCAGACCATTGATGCTTACCGTGACCTGCCGGGCATCACCCACCTGGAATTCAACTATCCTGAGCATCTGCAGGGGTATGACCTTGAAGAAATCAGACAGCATATGGGCAGCCTGGGGGTGAACGGCGTTGCGCTGAGATTCCGTGGAAATGAGTTCATGGAAGGGGAATTTACCGGAACAGACCGTGAGGTAAGCCGGCAGTCCGTAGAGCTGTGCAAGGAAGCTGCAGATGCATGCCAGGCACTGGGGGGACAGGTCATAACCATATGGCTGGGTTTTGACGGATTCGACTATCCGTTCCAGGTTGATTATGAAAAAAACTGGAATATAATAGTCAGGTCTTTTCAGGAAATAGCAGATTATGCCGGGGAAAAGGGGTTAAAGGTAAGCATTGAATATAAACCGTGTGAACCCAGGGCATTTTCCATGATTGACGGCATCGGACTTACGCTCCAGATGATTGATGAGGTTGACCGTCCCAATATCGGGGTGACCCTGGACTTCTGCCATATGCTCATGAAGCGTGAGAATCCTGCTTATTCACTGGCGCTGGCCGCGCGCAAGAACAAGCTGTATGGCCTGCACATGAACGATGGTTACGGGGAACTGGACAATGGACTGATCTTCGCGTCCGTCAGCCTGCCCCAGGCCCTGGAATTCGTATATTACCTTAAAAAGTACAGATACGATGGGGTCGTATTCTTTGATTCATTCCCTGTCCGCGAGGCAGCGGATCAGGAAGTAAGCGCTAACATTGAAGCATTCATGGCTTTATCCGATGCCATTGACAAATACGGCATGGACAGGATTGAGGATGTCATGAAAGGACAGGACGGTATCAAGGCCCAAAAGCTGGTACTGGACATGTTCTCAAAATAATAAACATCAACTAAAAAGGAGGAGTTACACATGAAAAAAAAGGTATTGGGGATTTTGGTCACATCAGCAATTGTAGGTACCATGTTAATGGGATGCGGTTCCGGCAGCAGCGGGACCACAACAGCCGCTCCCGCAGCTGCTGTTGAAAACGATACGAAGGCCCAGGATTCCAAACCTGAGGAAAGCGCCCAGGAAACCCCTGCCGCTGAAACCGAAGCAGTCAGCAGCGAAGGCTTTAACCCGGACAAGGAAGCCGGGGTCAGCATTGAGGATGTACGTGAACAGTTCGGCAGCGCGGTTCCCTATGGAAGCCAGGAAATCGTTGCAGGCGCAGTTGCAAAGCAGTTCCAGAATGAATACTGGCGTACCTTAAAGGAAGGTTATGAAGAGGGCGCCAGGCTGGCGTCAGAAGCCGGAATCAACATCAAAATCGATGTCCAGGCAGCGCTGGATGAAAATGACGAACAGGGACAGCTTGCAATCCTTAACAACATGATTAACAAGAAATATTCCGTCTTACTTTTATCCCCTATCTCCGACGGCAACCTGGTTCCCGGTGTGGAGAGCGCGGTGGAGAAAAACATTCCTGTGCTTAATGTAAACGACGGCCTGATTGCCAATGCACCTAACTTTGTAGGACCAAAGGCAGACCAGAACGGCGAACTGGCCGCAGAGTGGATTTCAAAGCAGCTGGACGGCAAGGGACAGGTAGCAATCGTAATCGGGATGCCAAAGGCATTTGCGGCAAGGCAGAGAACCGAAGGCTTTGAAAACTGGATGGCGGCCAACTCACCTGATATTGAAATTGTTGCCAAACAGAATGCGGACTGGGACAGGAACAAGGCAAAAGAGCTGACAGAAACATGGATTAAGAATTATCCTGACTTAAAAGCCATCTTCTGTAACAACGATGGCATGGCGCTGGGCGTTGTGGAGGCAGTAAAGGAATCAGGAAAGGATATCCTGATTGTAGGCGTGGACGGAATCGGCGAGGCATATGACTCCATCCGTAAGGGTGAATTAAGCGCCACCATTGATTCCTTCCCATTCTATAAAGCACAGATAGCGCTGGAATGCGCACTGCGTGAACTGGCTGGCCAGGAACTTCCAAGAGTCATCTGGACACCGCAGGCATTGATTGATTCCACCAACGTGGATATGGATGCAAAAGAAATCATCAACTGGGTTCCAACAGAATATAAGGCACAGTAATATAAGGGATTCAAACATGGGGCCGATGCAAAACGCTTACTACGGTTTTGCAAAGGCCCCATGGCCGAAGGAGGAATGTAAATGGAAAATTCCATAGAATTCAAACAGATAGGCAAACAATTTTCCGGTGTGCGGGTTTTAAAAGATATCAGTTTCTGTGTGGCAAAAGGTGAGGTACATGCGCTCCTGGGGGAAAACGGGGCCGGTAAATCCACCCTGCTGAATATCCTTCACGGTGTCTATCAGGAATATGAAGGCGGAATATGGCTGGAGGGGAATAAGATATCCTTTAAGAATCCCAACGAGGCCATCCGGAAAGGCCATATCGTAAAAGTCCACCAGGAAGTGAATGTGGTGCGTGACCTGACAGTGGGGCAGAATATCACCCTGGGATATGAACCCCATCATGGCATCATGGTTGACTACCGCACCCTCAATCAGTCCGTGAATCAAATCCTGGACAGGCTGAAATGCGGCTTCAGGGCCGAGGACATGGCCAGCCGCCTTACGGCAGGGGAAATGCAGATGCTGGCAATCGCCAAGGCGCTCTTCCACAACGCCCAGGTCATCTCCCTGGACGAGCCGACGGCTTCCCTGACAACAGGCGAAACCGCATCCCTGTTTAAAATCATCCGGGAGCTTAAGGATTCCGGCATCACAATCATCTATGTAAGCCACAGGCTGGAAGAAATATTCCAGATATGTGACAGGGCCACCATCCTAAGGGACGGAGCCTATATCACCACGCTGGAAGTCGGGAAGATCAACAGGGAAACCCTTATCCGGCACATGGTCGGCCGTGATGTGAATGCAGTCGCATCCAGGATGAGGGAAAGCTGTGTACAGGATGAGGTGGTGCTCAAGGTAGAAGGCCTGAGCCGTAAAGGAGTATTTGAAGATATCAGCTTTGAGCTGAAAAAAGGCGAGATATTAGGTTTTGCCGGACTGGTAGGCGCGGGCAGGACCGAGGTCATGAGGGCCATCTTTGGGGCCGATGCCAAACATGCCGGGAACATTTACCTGAAAGGCAAGGAAGTAAACATACGCAATACCCAGGATGCCCTGCGCCTGGGAATCGGGCTTCTGCCCGAGGAACGCAAGACCCAGGGCTTCGTGAACATGATGACCAACATCGACAACACTGCCCTGTCTTCCATTGAAAAATACCTTACCAACCGGTTTGTGGACGACAGGAAAAAGCGCAGGAATTATCTTAAGTATGAAAATGAACTGAACATCAACCCTAAGAAGCCGGACTACCTGACCCAGAACATGTCCGGCGGTAACCAGCAGAAAATCATACTGGCCCGCTGGATGTCCACCGATGTGGATATCCTTATATTCGACGAACCCACCAAAGGCGTGGATGTGGCTGCAAAGGCAGAGATATACAGACTGATGGAAGACATTGTCCACAGCGGCAAATCCATCATCGTTGTCTCATCCGAGCTTCCTGAGGTCATGGGAATCAGTGACCGCATGGTCATAATGTGCGAAGGCAGAAAAACCGGCGAACTGCTGAAAGAAGAATTTGCAGAACAGGTAATCTTAAACTATGCGATGGGAGGAAAAGACAATGGGGAAAGGAAATAATAATCAGCAAAGAACACTGCCGCATATAAATCTTGGCGGTGCTGTCCGCGAAATAGGGGTTTTCGTTGCATTGATCATCATGGTTATCATATTCGCCTTGATTGATTCCTCCTATGTGACGGTCGGGAACTTTGTGGACATAGTCAAACAGGCAACCATCAACGGCATCCTGGCCATTGGGATTACATTCGCAATCATATCCGGCGGTATTGACCTGTCCCTGGGCAGCACCTTTGCAATCGTCATCGTGGCGGTGGGCCAGCTTACGGTCATGGGAGTCCCGCCCCTGGCGGCCATTGCCGCAGGCGCCGTACTCGGTACCTTCATGGGTTCCATCAACGGCCTGCTGGTAACCAAGATGAGGCTTCAGCCATTCATAGCAACACTTGGCACCATGAGCGTTTTCCGTGGGATTGCCTATGTGGTCACAGGCGGGTGGCCGGTCCTTAACATACCGGATGCCTACAGGAAATCACTTGGCGCAAAGGTAATCGGCGATGTCCCCATCTCCATATTCGTACTGTTTGCAATTGCCGTCATCGCCCATATCCTCTTAAAGAAAACCAGGTTTGGAAACTACTTATTTGCAGTGGGCGGCAATGAGGAGGCTGCGAAATTATCCGGCGTCAACGTGGACCGGACAAAAATCCTGGCCTACTCCATGTGCGGGTTCTGCGTTGCCTTTGCAGGAATGATCATGCTGGCAAACCTGGGAACCGGCGAACCGGCAACCGGGCAGGGCTATGAGCTGGACGCCATTGCCGCTTCCGCCATCGGAGGAACCAGGATGGCCGGAGGAAAAGGCAGTATCCTGGGAACCTTTTTAGGGGCGCTGTTACTTGCCGCACTGAAAATCGGATTAATCATCACTGGTGTAAGTACGTTCTGGCAGTATATCGTGACAGGCATCATCATAGTCATTGCTGCTTATTTTGAGGAAATCCAGAGCAAGCTGTCCTCAAGATTTTCCAAGGCACAAGCATAATAATGGAGATGGGATAAATGGATGGAAAGGTTGTTGTTATAGGAAGCCTGAACTATGATATAATCCTGAAAACAGACAGGATGCCCCTTAAAGGGGAGACACACAGCGCTGAAAGCGCGGATTGCTGCTGCGGCGGAAAAGGCGGGAACCAGGCAGTTCAATGCGCCAAATTAGGCATCCCCACTTATATGTCCGGCCATGTGGGAAATGACTGCAACGGGGATATCTTGATACAGGGCCTTAAGGCATACGGGGTGGACACCACCTATGTCAAACGCGCATCAGCGGCCAGCGGCATGGGAATCGTACATACCTTACAGGACGGAAGCGTCTTTGCCACCATAACCAGGGGCGCCAACCATACAATCGAAACGAAAGATGTCGATGAAATAGCCCATCTTCTGGATGGACAGACGGTTCTGGTCCTGCAGATGGAAATCCCGAAGCAGGTCCTTGAATATGCGATTAAAACCGCCGCCAAAGCGCGGTGCACCATACTGTTTAACATGGCTCCGGCCATGGAGTTTGATGAAACATACATGAAAATGTGCCACTATCTGATTATGAATGAGGTGGAAGCACAGTTTTATACCGGAAAAGAATTAACCTCTGTCCCCGTGGCAAAATCCGAACTGATTGCATTTGCCCGGGAAATGGGAAATACATGCATTTTCACCCTGGGGAAACAGGGCGCCATGGCATGCCGGGACCATGAATTCCATTACAAGGAATCCTATTCCGTAAAAGCAGTTGAAACCACGGGCGCCGGTGACTCCTTTGTGGGCGGGCTTGCATACGGGATACTGAACCATATGGACTTAGGCCGTATACTGGACTTCGCCACCTGCTGCAGTGCACTGACCGTCCAGAATACAGGCGCCCAGGGCTCCATGCCTGATATCCGCGCTGTCCTGGAATTTTGCAGCAGATACTCAAAATGAGATACAAAAAGTGAAACAATGGTAAATTTGACAATCTTGGCATTTCATGTATACTTTATAGTGAAGATTTATGTGAATGATACAGGGGAGGGGTCTGATGATTCCATACGAAAGACGGCAGATATTGCTGACTGAATTAGAAAAACAGGATATGGTAACCCTTAGTGACTTTGCCAGGGCACTACATGGTGTATCTGAGTCTACAATAAGAAGGGATTTGAAAATTCTGGAGGGCGAAGGTCAGATTGTCCTTCTGAGGGGCGGCGCGGCCAAAATCAAAACCGGTTCCTACGACACCCCGATTCATTCCAGAGGCTTATATAAGATTAAGGAAAAGGAAGCAATCGCAAGGACAGCCGCCCAACTGGTACATGACGGCGAGGTCATATACATTGATTCCGGGACTACCTGCCTGAAAATGATTTCTTACCTTAAGAATAAAAGAATCACCGTTGTTACGACCAATGCCATGGTTGTCCCCAGCATCTTAGAAACAGATATTAATGTGATAATGATTGGCGGGGATGTATTAAAATCCACAGCATCCATTGTGGGCAGCATAACGGATAACAGTTTAAAGGATATGTTCTTTGACAAGGCTTTTATCGGCGCAACCGGATATGATTTACAGTCCGGCATCAACACCCCTGACAGCAGGGAAGCCAATAAAAAAAGGATTGTCAAGGGAAACTCCTCTGAAGTATACGTACTGGCTGACAGCTCCAAATCAGGCAAACGCACCATGTGCAAGGCCATGGAACTGTCTGAATGCACGATCATAACCGAACAGGAGACAGAACTGTTAAAAGAGCATGCCAATTACATTCTTGCTAAGGATTAGGAGCGATTATGGTAAATAAGAAGATACTTGGTATGGACATCGGCGGGACCAACCTGCGCATGGGCCTTGTGGATGAAACCCTGTCCGTGTCCTGTCTGGAGGTGATTCCCGCCAGACAGGTATACCAGTCGGATAACACACCGGAAGCCTTAAGCGCAGTGATAAAGGACTACATCAACCGCCATCAGGACGGCGGACGTCCCCTCATGATAGCTGCCGGTTTCCCGTCCGTTGTTGACAAAAGCAGAAGGCGGCTGTATTCATCTACCAATTTCCCCGGTCTGGACGGCGTGGACATCGTGGGCACGCTGGAAGACAGCCTGGGCATCCCAGCCATCATTGACCACGATGCCTACTACCTCCTGGCCTACGACATCCGCCAGTTCCACCTTCCTTCCAGCGGGGCCGTGACCGGGTTTTATTTCGGCACAGGGATGGGCAATGCAATCTACATAAACGGAATGCCTTTTACAGGTAAAAACGGGGCTGCCGCAGAGGTGGGCCACATCCAGACAGGCTTAAGCAGCCGTCCATGCAGCTGCGGCAATAAGGGGTGTATTGAGATGTATTGCTGCGGAAAGGCCCTGGAACAGCTGCAGGGAACATGCTTTGCAGATACGGATATTTCTGAGCTGTTTACAAAGTGGGGGGATACCCGGGAATTAGATGAATTCGTCCGGTACATGTCCGTGCCGGTGGTTGCGGAAATAAATATCCTGGACCCGGAGGCAGTTGTCATCGGAGGCGGGATTGTCCAGATGAAGGATTTCCCCAAGAAAAAGCTGGTTCAGTATATATTGGAGCATGCACGGAAACCTTACCCCGCAGACAATCTGGAAATCTACTTTTCAGCGCCTTCGCCGAAGAATGGGATTATAGGCGCCGGAATCGTGGGATTTGACAGATTGCAGTCTTTATGAACTTACAGGGGATTGCGTATACACGGACACCCTCAGTCCTTTCCTTATATCGTGTATAAGGAGGACTGAGGGTGTTTTTATCTGTTACATGATCCTGACATTCTTAAGCGTCCCGGTCTTGGAAAACTGCGTCCACTCGCACACATTCACCGCATGGTCGCCAATCCGCTCCAGGTATTTTGCAACCATCAGAAGGTCAATTCCCTGGTCCGCCTGGCCGGGAGCTGATTTAAGAAGCTCGATGACATCTGTCTTTACCTGATTGAAAAGCATATCCACCTCGTCATCCCGGTCAATGATTTCCAGGGCTGACGTAAGGTCCTGGGCGATGAATGCCTCGATTGCGTCATGGACCATTTTCTGGGCCGAGGCCGCCATCACCGGCAGATGCTTTACAATGTGGTATGCGTGTTCGCTTTTTATGCGCAGGATAAGTTCCGCGATATCCGACGCGTGGTCGCCGATGCGCTCTAAGTCCGTTACCACCTTAAGGGCGGTGGATACCTGGCGCAGGTCGCTGGCAACCGGCTGCTGCCTGAGGATCAGGGACAGGCATCTGGACTCAATGGCCCGCTCCATGTCATTCACCGTGCGGTCGCCTTTAATCACATCCTCTGCCATCATATAATCCTGGTCCTCAAATGCCGTAAATGTCTGTTCAATGGCGCTTTCCACCATGTGGGCCATTTCCTTTAAATCCTGCTTAAGCTCTCCCAGCTCATGCTCATAAGTTACCCTTACACTCATCTGTGATTCCTTTCTTTCTATGCACGCTTACAACCCTGCACTGCACATATCCATGCAATGGCAGTCCTGCCCCATCATCCAAAACGTCCTGTGATATAGTCCTCTGTCCTCTTATCCTTTGGCATGGTGAACAGTTCGTCGGTTGCAGCGTATTCCACCACTTCCCCAACCAGGAAGAATGCCGTGTAATCCGCAATCCTGGTGGCCTGCTGCATGTTATGGGTAACAATGGCAACCGTATATTTGCTCTTAAGGTCATCCATCAGGTCTTCTATCTTCAGGGTGGAAATGGGATCCAGGGCCGAGGTCGGCTCATCCATCAAAAGTACCTCCGGCTCCACTGCCAGCGCCCTTGCGATGCACAGACGCTGCTGCTGCCCGCCGGACAGGCCCAGGGCCGACTTCTTCAATCGGTCCGACACCTCATCCCACAGCGCCGCGCCCTTAAGGCTCTGTTCCACAATGGCATCCAGCTGGGCCTTGTTCTTAATGCCGTGGATCCGTGGACCGTATGCCACATTGTCGTATATGCTCATGGGGAATGGATTGGGCTGCTGGAATACCATGCCGATCTTCTTCCTGAGCAATGTGGTGTCCACCTGGGGATCATAGATATCCTCGTCATCCAGACGCACGCTTCCCTCTATCTTCACACCGGGCACCAGGTCATTCATGCGGTTCAGGGTCTTCAAGTAGGTTGACTTGCCGCATCCTGAAGGGCCTATAAAGGCAGTTATCTTATTTTCATATAAATCCAGGCTGACATCCTTCAAGGCGTGGTTCTCGCCATAATACAGGTTCAGGTCCTGGGTTGATATCTTGGTCTTTGTTTCCATCTTCTCTCTCCTTGTCTGACTTCAGGCGTCCGGCCCTGCATGTCTCTTGTGACATTCCATATCAGATACGGTTTTCCGCATTAAACTTATGGGACAGGTATTTGGCCAGCCCGTTGATTCCCAGCACGATCACCAGCAGGACCACGGCCACTCCGAATGCTTCATTGTATTTCGCCTTCTGCATGAACAGGTACAGCTGGATGGTCAGGGTTCCTCCTGATTCCAGTATCTTCCCTAGCAGGTTCTTTGGAAGGTAGTAGCCGCTTCCCGCGGTAAACAGAAGGGCTGCGGATTCCCCCACGATGCGCCCGATTGCCAGGATGACCCCGGTAAGGATCCCGGGCATGGCGCTTGGCAGGAGGATGGTGCGTATCATGTACCATTTGGTGGCCCCGATTCCAAGGGCGCCGTGGCGGTAGCTGTCCGGCACGGTCTTAAGGGCCTCCTGGGTGGTCCTGGTAATCAGCGGAAGAATCATCAGGGTAAGGGTGAGGGCGCCGGTAAGGATGGAATATCCCAGGCCTAAGGTATTTCCAAAGAACACCATTCCAAAAAGGCCGAAGATAATGGAGGGGATGCCTGACAATGTCTCTGTTGTAAATTCAATCAGGCGCACCACTTTTCCAGGTCTGGCGTATTCGTTTAAGTATACGGCTGAACCGATTCCGATGGGTGTTGCAATCAGCAGGGTTATGGCCACGATATAGAGGGTATTGATGATATTGCCCAGGATACCGAAGGTCCCTTTGGTGGCGCTGGAGGCAGTGCTTAAAAACGACCAGGTCACATGGGGTATCCCGCGCACAAATACATATCCCATGATTCCTGCCAGCAGCAGGATGGAAAAGGCCGCGCATCCGTAGATGACGCCGGTGAGGATTACATCCGAGCTTCTCACACGCCTGCCGTATATGCTTTCGTGAAGCGTGGATCTGCGGTTGGCCCGGACCGCCATATCAGATGCCGCATTTCCTGTCATGTTTCCGGTCATATCACCTGTCATTTTTCCTGTCTCCTTTCTTTAAGATCCTGGTCAGGCTTACATTGATGAACATGATGAACCCAAACAGGACCAGGCCGATGGTGAACAGCACCTGCCTGTGAAGTCCGGCCGCGTATCCCATCTCCGACACAATGGCGGTTGTAAGGAAACGCACGGAGTTAAATGGAAGAGGAAGGTTTACCGAGCTTCCCGACACCAGGCTGATGGCCATGGCCTCGCCGATGGCCCTTCCGGTCCCCAGTACAATTGCTGTGATGATACCGGATTTTGCCGCCGGGACAATGACCTGGAATATGGTCTGGATCTTCGTTGCCCCAAGGGCCAGGGACGCGCTCCTCAGATGGCCCGGCACAGCCCGCAGGGAGGATTCGCTTATATTGATTACAGTGGGAAGGATCATCAGGGCCAGCACCAGCACCGCGGATATCAGGTTGGCGCCCCCGGTAAACTGGTGGCTTTCGGAACCTTTGAAGATGATCAGTTCCAGTTTATACATAAGTGGATTCAGTATCAGTATGCCCAGCAGTCCGTAGATGACCGACGGGATGCCTGCTAACAGTTCCACGGCAGGACGGACAACATCCGCCACCTTCCTTGGCGCCACCTCCGCCAGGAAGATGGCTGTCATGACGCCGATGGGAACGCCGATCAGGATGGCCAGGAATGTTCCTGCAATAGAGGTCAGTATGACATACAGGATACCGAAGCTGGGGGAAGCCGCCGCGGGCTGCCATAATGTCCCGAACAGGATTTCCAGTATACCCACCTTAAACAGCGCAGGCGTACCGCTGATGACCATATATAATGTTATGGAAGCAACAGCCAGCACAGCGAAAAAGCCGCAGGCGGTGAAGATTGCCTGTGCAGCTTTCTCGACTGCGGACTTGCTGCCATGATGGGAACGTATGGAAAATGTGTCCGCTCTCATGCAGGTAAGTCTCCTTTCATATCCGGATTATTTGTCAACTGCAATCAGTCCGACGGACTTTACGATTTCCGCTCCTTCGTCTGAGTAGATGTAGTCAAACAGTGCCTTTACAAGGTCGCTCTGCTCACTGATCTCACCCTTGGTTGCCATTACGAAGGGACGGCTTAAGAAATAGCTGCCTGCCTTGATGTTTTCTTCTGTCGGTTCTGCGCCTTCCAGTTTAAGGGCTTTTACGGAATCATCCAGGACATCCAGGGACACGTATCCAATGGCGCCTGGTGTGGAGGCAACCTTTGCCATGACAGCGCCTGTGCTGTCCAGTTCATTGCTGTATCTGCAGATGTCTTCCAGCTTTAACAGTTCTTCAAATGCGCTTCTTGTGCCGGAACCTGATTCACGTCCAACCACTACGATTGGTGCATCGCTGCCGCCGACATCCTTCCAGTTTGTCACTTTTCCTTCATATATATCGGATAACTGCTGTTTGGTCAGGTCCTCTACCGTATTGGCCGGGTCAATCACAACTGCGATTCCGTCGATTGCAACGATATTTTCAGCAACGCCGTTGGCCTTTTCCTCGTCCTTTAAGTTTCTGGAGGAATTACCGATATCCGCCGTGCCGTTGGAAACCGCCTCAACACCTGCGCCGGAACCAACAAACTCTGCTGTAACCGTTACATTGGGATATTTCTCCATAAAGGACTCGCTCAGCGCATTGGCGAATTTCTCCATGGAGGTGGAACCTACCATACTGATGGAACCGCTTAAGTCTGCTGCTGCTTCAGAACCGGCTGCTTCGGATGTCCCTGCCGCTTCACTGGTATCGGCCTGTGCCCCGGTTGTTGTTACTGACCCTGCCGTGGTGGTCGGAGCCGCCGTGGTTGTCTCTCCTGCAGAACTCCCGCATCCTGCCAGCATTCCCATTGCAAGCATTGCAGAACCCATAAGTGCCATTATCTTTTTGCTGTTCATTTTCATAATACTCTGCCTCCGATTTTTCTGCGAAATTCAAATACGTTTTCATCTTCGTCTTTTCTTTTTGTACTTCCGATTACATTTTGGAGTATACAAAAGTTTTACATTTGCTGAAAGCAAGGTATGGTATAGATTTTGTAAAATCTGCGTAAAGCCGCAATACCCATGTGTATTTAGCTAAAGTGCACAATTTTTTTAATTTTCCTTATACACATTAGACATTTACATCCCTATGAGATTATGATAAATTTATATCAGAGAATAGATATGAGGTAATACCTCTTATCTTTAAAAGAAAAATATGGAGGATACGATGGACAAATCAATTGATATCAGGAACTTAAAGCGCTGCGCTGAGATTTCCAGGGAGTCACGGGCAGGAGGAAACACTCCTTTTGGCGCGCTTCTTGCTGATAAGGAAGGCAATATCCTGCTGGAACAGCCCAATGTGGAGATTACGGAGAATAAATGCACGGGACACGCAGAGACACAGGTGGCAGAAAAGGCGTCCCAGCAGTATTCCAAGGAATTCTTAAAAGACTGTACCCTTTACACCACGGCAGAACCTTGCGCCATGTGCGCCGGGGCCATTTACTGGGCCGGCATCGGCCGGGTGGTGTACGGCATGTCTGAGAAGGATCTGCTGGCGCACACAGGGGCCGACCCCCAGAACCCAACCTTTGACCTGCCCTGCCGTGAGGTATTTGCAAGGGGACAGAAGGAGATTGAGGTTGTGGGTCCGTTCCCGGAGCTGGTGGAAGAGATTGCCGGTGTGCATGAGGGATATTGGAATAACTAAGACGTGTTCAGGAACTGAATCATGTATTGGAATGGAGGATATGAGATGGAACAGCAGAACCAGAACCAGGCCGCGGACACGGAATTTTCCCGCTGCGCCGTACCTGCGGATCAAAGAAAAACCTATTTCAGCCTTACCATTGTATGGACTGGCTTTGTATTTGTAATAACCAGCATGATGGCTGGCGGCGGTCTTGCAGCCGGCATGGATTTTAAACATATCATACTGGCCACACTGGGAGGCAACGTTTTCCTAAGCATCATTGCGGTATTAATCAGTATCATTGCCTGTAAGACAGGTCTTACCTTTGCACTGCTGACCAGGTACAGCTTTGGCTCCACCGGCTCCAAGGCAGCTTCCATCTTCGTGCCTGTGGTGAACTTGGGCTGGTACACCATCCAGGCCGCCACCTACGGACATTTCGTGGCCCAGGTGTTCCATATGGGGCAGGTAGGAGAAGGTATCTGTATGGCTGTCAGCGCCATTGTCATGGGAATCTTTGCCATGTGCGGCATAGGCGCAATTACCATTCTTGGCTATATTGCAATCCCGGCCATTGTATTCCTGTCCATTGCAACAGCCATCCGCTCCTTAGGCGTCATCGGCGGCATGGATGCCCTGTTTGCCTACGTTCCATCCTCTGACATGCCTCTGTTCACAGGCATCACGGCTGTCATCGGCACATGGGTCCTGTCCACAGCCACCTGTATTGCGGATATCATGCGGTATGCCAAGGACACAAAGGCAGCTGTCTCCGCCACCCTTACCGGGCTTCTGGGCGGCAACATCCTGATGATTGTCTGCGGCGCCATTGCAGCCATTGCCATGCAGAACAGCGACCTGACGGTCATCCTTCTGGGATTCGGCCTGGTCATCCCAAGCCTGATTCTGATGACAACCAATATCTTCACCACCAACGCGGCAAACCTGTACTCCACATCCCTGAACCTTTCCAATGCATTCAAGATGGAGCGCAAGAAAATGCTGGCAATCCTGCTGGTGCTGTCCGCGCTGGCAACCCTGACCAGACCATACGAAATCGGCTTCCTGTTCACATTCCTGAACATACTGGGAACCGTTGTCCCGCCCTTATCAGGAATCATCCTTTCCGATTACTTCCTGGTACATAAAGGCCGCTATGCTGCCTACGATAAAGCCAGCTTCTGCAAATGGAATCCTGTTCCATGGATTACCTGGGCCATCTCCATTGCGCTGGTGTACATGATTCCCTTCGGACTTCCATCCTTAAACGGAATCATACTTGGGGCAGTCCTCTATACCGCGCTCATGGCTGTAAGCAAGCAGCGGGTAACCACCAACCTGGCAGAAGAAGCATAGAAAGAGGGGTATATCAGATGGACAGATATAAATTCAGCGCGTTGATCGGCACCGTGATTATGGGCATTGGCTCCTTTATGGGATGCCTGGCTGAGAATCCTGTATTCATCCATACGGGAAATGCTCTTTTGGTTGTAAGCATCCTGATTATGATATATGGGTATTCCAGGTGGCAGCCATAAGTATGGACTGAATGGGAACATGAAGGCAGCCAGATGGGGAATCCGGTTGCCTTGACAGATAGACACTTATGGGGGCATCCTCCCGGACGGTTTCTGGTCCGGGAGGGTGCCCCCTGAAACATTACGGTGGACAAAGAAAGTGAAATGGAAGAATTTGTAGACTGACCACCTTTACTGGCTCTGTATCCTGAAAAACAATTATATTGCATAAATCCGGGCGGTAACTCTTATGGCAGGGAATCGTCTTTTACCCCCATCCCACGATACCGGGGGGCAGACATGATTCCCGGTTCTGGATATAGGTGACCGTTTTGCCATCCGGAAACCTTTGGTTGATGTCTGCCGTTCCAGCCACATATTACGTGACTAAAACGAAGGCTCATCATCCCGCCTATAAACCTGTATTCAGCATTTCGTCCATACAAATCTTGGCCCTTCCTCCCCCATCACCCCAGTTGGTACGAACCCTGCCTTCAGAAGGACCCTTTGTGAAGCAATGTTGTTGGAATCGGTTTCTGATTCAATACAGGATACGCCCTCTTGAGTGATTGCCCATTTAGCCATGGCGGTAACAGCCTCTGTCATCAACCCCCTGCCTTCATAATCTTCTTTCATTCCGTAGCCGATTTCTACGCTCCCATTATCATTTAATCCCTTAAAGCACAGGTCCCCAACGATTTGTCCGCTACCATCGTTAAGCTGCATGAACCATATGGTGTGCCAAATACGCTGTTCAGGTGATTTTTTACAGCCGGCAAGCATTTCCATGTATGCCCTTTTCATTTCCCCGTTGGTTTCCTGCTCGATTTTTAATTTCATTTCATCGTCAGAAATTGGGAATATGGACATTCTTTCGGTTGTTACCATTATCATTGCAATCACTTCCTTTCAAAATATAACATTTCAATCTGACCTGTATGATAAATCCTATCCTGATATAGCCGCCTGACTAATCATTCCCCCGGAAATAACTCCTTCATCCTGTTTTCTACTTTTTCATCCAGCCCCTTCAAAACATCCTGATTATTCCCATCTGCCCTCTTAAGGTATTCCTGCGCCTTTTCTTCCGAGATGCCTTTGATATCAGTAAGCCGACCATCTGAGTTCCTTATGGCTGATAAACTGACGGTTCCTGCTTCGTCATACCAGAATGATTCAAAAGAACCGTCAGGCAGTTCATCTGCAAGAAGTTTTACACGCTGGCCATTATAATATAGTATCTGACCATCTGCTGAAACAGTGATTCCATAGGATGAATATTGATTAAATTTGTTTTGGCCTGCCATATCAACCGTTGTTTCTGCTGCTGTATCCTTTGCTATACTCTTTATTTCATTCTCTTCTATATCTTGGGTTCCTCCGCCATCCATATCCTGCGATACTTTTTTAGAATGGTCCTGAGAGTTGGGGGCTTGGTTGTTACGGGCTTGAGTGTTACGGTCATCGGCAAAGAAAGCAGAACAGTATTCCTGCGCTTTTTCCCTTGAGATACGTTCAATCCCGGTAATATTGCCGGATGCATTCCTGCTGACAGACAGATTAACTGTACCTGCTTCGTCCAAAAAGAAGGCTTCCGCATTCGAATGTCCATCCATAAAAAGCCGTACCCTCTCCCCGTTATACAGCAGCATTTCCCCATCATCTGAAACAGTAATCCCATAGGATGAATATACGGCATAGGTTTCAGGGTTGGGGTGGAACTTGTAACCATAAGAAAACTCTGGGGAAACCACGATATCTTCTTTTATAGGTCCGGGCGTTCCCTTTGTCTCCGCCTTTGCCGTAAAAGCAGAACCCGTACCCAGGGTGAGTACCAAAGCGGCACAGAGAACCGCAATCCCTGATTTCTTTTTACTCATATCCATAATTGAGACAATCCTTTCCTTCAGGCTTTGCCTGGATCCATAAAAATTAGTTGACAGCGCGGTCCTCTGTCCCGATTGGTACCTGACCACACCGATAATTGTTTCACTGTAATACTGCCGTACATCCGGATCCGCACTGCGTATGACTTCCTTGTCACAGGATAATTCACATTGGATATCAATGGCCTTTGCCATCATGTAAACAATGGGATTGAACCAATGGACGGCGGTTGCAGCCAGTACCAGACACTTATACCATAAGTCCCCGCGCCTGTAGTGTATCAGTTCATGCTTCAGGATGAAACAGAGTTCATCTTCTGAAAAATCCGCTTTGGGCAGCAGTATACGCGGGCTTATAAAGCCTAGCATCATAGGGGTCCCAATACTGCCGCAAACCTTCAGTCCCATGGGCCTTGATAATCCCATCCCCGCTTTCAGGTTTTGTAATAACGTCAGGGTCCGGTTGTCCGTGACGTCTTCACTCCACCTGGCCGCTAATTTCAAAAAACGGTAATGCCGGATCATATGATACATAAGAAATGCAATCATTCCCACCATCCATATTACCGCCGTAATCTGCCACCCAGTCATGTGCGGCAGGGTGGAGGGCAGATAATCAACAGGCATGGCCTCCGGTATCCCTGTCCCGGTGCGGATAACAGGCGCTGCCGGATGGACCGGCACATGGACCCTGACCACTGCGTTGCCAGTTTGGGGACGGAACGGGATAATCAGCCCAAGCACAATCACAAGCCATGTATAATAACGGCCTGTTACAGAATAGCGCTTTGCCAGAAGCGGGGTTACTGCCATGTAAAAAAGTGCAAGTGCCGACATGGTAACGGAGCATACCGCCAGCGTAATCAGAAAGCCCTGCATATTAATTCCTCCGTTCTTTGGCCCATGTCAACAGCTCGTCAATATCCTTGTCCGTAAGGGCCTCATCATCATACAAGGTGTTAATCAGGTTAAAAAGAGAGCTGTTGTGATACTGCTTCATGAAGTTGCCAGTTTCAAACTTCAGGTAATCTTCTTTACTTACAAGCGGGAAATAGGTACGCTCTTTTCCATGTTTTTCAGAACGCAGGAACCCCCGCTCAACCAGACGGAGCATAAGGGTAACAACGGTCTGTATCTTCCACTCTTTTTCTTTTCCCAACTGCTCCCTGACAGATGTGGTGGTCACGGGCGGCTCATTGTCCCATATTACCTTCATCACGTCAAACTCTGCGTCCGGCAGTTTTTTTAACTTTTCCATAGAATCAGCTCCTTTAAGACAATTGTCTTTCTTTTATACTACATCTGTCTTAAATCAATGTCAAGGTATTTATGAAAATGATTCTGAGATTTTTGATAATACTTCCGAAATTTTTGAAAATGCTTTCGAAATCTTTGATAATACTTCCGCCATCCGCCCCTATGCCAGCTATCATGCAGCAACGCCGCCCATGATGTCATGTTGGGCGGCGTTGTCTGTTGGTCAACCATATATTTGGATTTTATATCTGACTCAGATATTACAATCCATTCAGATATCATGATGAATCCACATGTTTCACCTGTACTTATCCTGTAACGAGGAATACCCCGTAGTCCTTCGGCAGTCTCATACGGATCTGATACTGCGTTCCATTTCCATCCCTTTTCTCCTCCACAACCTGGGCAGGTCCTATGGCTCCTGTATATGTATCCCAGATTTCCGGAAGGATTCCGGAACACACCTGCACGGTTATCTCCTGTACCTCATCCGTATAATTTACAAAATAATACTTTGTTCCCTGGTCCTCAAATGCAGTCCATGAGACTCCGCTCATATCCTCCCCGGTATGGATATAGGGGTCAATCACCCAGTCCGGATAGTGAAGTAAATTCTTCTTTAGACCGTCTGTCCCTTCCACAATCCTCATACCCTGGGGAACAGCCTCCAAAAGCCACATAAGAAGCGCCTTTGTGTCCATGTCCTCAAAAAATGATGTGTTGGGCGCATCCATGATCCGCTTCATGATTTCCTTCAGCTCCCCATCCTGGGCTTCCATCATACTGTATTCAGGGACTGTTTCCATCACTGCGATATAACCGCCCTGGGCAGCAAATTCCTCCAGCATCCTGGCGCTCTCCAGCGGAAGCACCTGGCACATGGGCAGGACAAATGCAGCGTATTGCTGGTTTGTATTTTTATTTACCAGCCTGCCATTTTCCACCTTGAACTGGTCCGTGGCGTCAGAGGGGAACACGGTAAAATCCCTGTTATGCTCCTGCAGTTCATTTAACAATATCTGTTCCTGCCTGTCAATGTGCGCCGCCTGTTCTCCCTGGATCAGCGGCCCCATGTGGAAGCCATGGGTAAATCCCTGGTCCGGGATATAATGAAGCCAGAAGCTTTCTACCGGATGGTAAATCAGGACCTCTGTCTTCCTTACGCTGTCCTTAATCATGCCATAGGTCCTGCGGCACATGGCATTGGCCTGCCCCATCTTCTCCCAGCCCTTCCACTGGAAAAACTGTGAAGGAGGCCAGTCATCCTTCCTCCCGTCCCGGATGGAGTAAAAAAATGCATGGTTCGTAATGGTATTTACCCCCTGGGAATAAAGCCAGGAAATGGTGCGGATGTATTCCTCAAAGGTCAGATCCCATCCATTGGCCGCAAAGGCCTCACAGGCCAGCCCCTTTTTCCCGTATACCTCGGCTGCCGAGGACGCAAAACGGATGTTTAAGCTTCCGATTCCTTTACCAAGATGGTCCACCCCCGGCCTTGTCATCTCACGGAACTGGCGCATCAGCTCTCCGTTATACCGGACCTGGGCAGCCACATTTTCCTCTCCCAGAAGGTGGGGGCAGTAGTCTATCCCATGGGCTTCACACCAGCCCCGAAGCCTCTTATGGTAATTATCCCGGTACATATCCGCTATCAGGTTAAAGTAATGGCAGCGGGTACGGCCAGCCCTGACTCCCGGCAGGACCAGGTCAGGCAGCCGTTCCTCAAGCCGGTAGCCGTATCTGTCCTCGAATGCAGCAAGAAGGCCGCCGGTCCATGGAAATGCATGGCAGAACCTGCTTTCGTCATCAAAGCCCGCGGTAATGACTTTGCCGAATGCATCTGCAAACCGTTCATGATATGCCTCGTATGTGGCTTCAATGAATTTGTCAGCTGCATCCGGGTTCAGGTAGTCAGGGTCATAAAATCCTTCCTTCTGAAACAGCTCTGTCAGCACCTTGGCTTCGAATACCACCGTATCCCTGTCCCTGATGATTTCAAAATCATTCTCCGACAGGTTAAACAGATGACCCGAGTCATCATCCGGCTGAAACTGCCTGACATCCAGCGGTTCCATTGTGCCTGCGTCATAGACAAACAGGTTGTCAATGTCCTTTTTGCCCTGATAATCATTCGTGATGTATTCCTTGACATCCAGGTTCATTTCCCTGAGCATGGTGGGCTGGATGCGGAACCTTGTATTGGCAGGCACGAAAAAACGTTGAATCGAAAGATACTTTTCGCGCAGCTCCTCGTTCTTTGTCACCTCCCCATTGGCAATCCCGGAAGGCCAGTTAAATTCATCATAAAGCCACATGGTCTCGCCGTGCCGTGCCTTGTAATCAATGACGGTCTGCATATGCTCCATCCAGTCCTGATCCAGATAACCGCCTTCAAATCCGGTTCTTGCATGGGGGGCATTACATGTAATCCCTTTTTCAGTCATTAAGGACAGCTGCTTTTCCAGCTCTGCTTTTTCCAGCCTGTCATTCCAGAACCACAGAGGGGACTGGGCCTCGTTGTACTCCAAAACTCCTTTTGGATCTGCAAAATCTTCTTTCTTCATATTACCCATTATCTTTCCTTTACTGTGCCATACCGGCTTTTTCATAATAAGTAAGGAATTCATCCACATTGGAGCTGTCAATATAAGCCGCGTCAAATGTCAGATCCTCACAGTCCCCAGGCTTCATTTCCCCGCTTACCAGCTTCTGTATCCGTTCAAGGGCCGCCTCTGCATAGTCATTGGAGTCCTGATATGCGGATGCCTGGATAGAACCTTCCTTGATGCCTTTGCATCCCTGGTACAGACCGTCAATGCCATATACCAGCACATGGCCGGCGTCGGCAGTCATACCGGCTCCACGCAGGGCCTCAATGGCTCCCAGGGCCATATCGTCATTTTCAGAAACAACGCCGTTAATCTTGTCGCCGTAAGCAGTAATCCAATCCTCCATACAGGTCATGGCATCTGCTTTCTGGAACTTCTGGAATTTCTCATCCAGGATTGTGATATCGTCACGTCCGGCATCCTCCAGGGCCGCATGGAAGCCCTTGCCCCTCATCACGGAACCGGACCAGCCCTCAATCCCCCTTAAAAGCACCACATTGGCGTTCTCCGGCAGTTCCTGGGCCGCCTTCTCAGCAACCAGGTAACCCAGGTCATACTCAGAACATACCCAGGTGGAGACCACGCCGTGGTTATCCTCAAAATCATTGGCATACATGACAACGCTTGTGCCCTTATCCATCAGCTGCTTAAAGGCATCCAGCTGCGTTACATTGCAGGCATAGATGACCAGCCCGTAATCCCCCGCCGTGCGTATCTGCTCCAGACATTCAAGGCCCTTGGCGTCATCCCCGTTTGTGTCGAATAAGTCACAGGTAAATCCATTGGCTGCCAGCAGCTCCTGGGCCTTTACCGCGGTCTGGTGATGCCATGCATCGGACTGGATCGTAACCCACGCCACCTTTGTCCCCGCAAGCCCCTCGGGAACAGCCAGTTCCTGGCCGGACGCCTCTGCCGGTACAGCCCCTGATACCGGTGCATTCCCCTTCTTTCCACATCCCGACAGCATACCCACTGCCATTACTGCTGCCAAAAGTAACACGATTTTCTTTTTCATATGATTCCTTCTCCTTTATTATGATGTACGTTTTGAACGGGTGAACGTATCCAGACCAACTGCCAGGATAATCACCAGGCCGTTGATTACCTGCTGCATATAGGAATTTACCCCCATCAGGTTCAGGATATTATTAATGATGCCGATTACAACCGCACCAATCACCGCTCCCCATGCATTGCCTGTCCCTCCTGCAAATCCGATGCCGCCGATGACCGCGGCAGCAATTCCCAGTCCTTCATACCCTTGCGCCCCGGCCGGTGTTCCGGCATTAATCCTGGAACAGTAAACAATTCCCGCAAGTCCTGTAAATGCGCCTGCCACCATGTATGCATAAATTGTATATTTGCGCAGGCTGATGCCGGAAGCCCTGGCAGCCTCGCGGTTTCCTCCCACCGCATAGAAATTCCGCCCCAGACGCGTCCTGTCTAACAACACCCAGAATACCACTGCGCACAACAGCATGATCAGCACCGGGTTGGGAACCGGCCCCACATATCCCTGGCCTATTACTTTAAAGTTCTCCCCTGTCTCCGTGATTGTCATGCCGCCCGTCAGCATATATACGGCGCCGCGCACGGACATCTGCATGCCAAGGGTCGCCACAAAAGGGGGAATGTTAAAATATGCCACGATTATTCCGGATACCGTATTGATTATCACGCCTACTAAAACCGCCACAAGCACTGCCAGCAGCAGGGATTCCGTTGCCGTGTATACAAAGATGGACATACACCCTGAAAACACAAGGGTGGATGCTGCCGCAAGGTCCAGGTTCCCCGAGATGATGCACACGGATTCTGCGAATGCCAAAAGGGCATACACGGAAATCTGCCTTAGTATATTGATGATATTCTCTACGGTCAGGAACCTGTCGTTCATACAGGTACAGATGACCATGAAAATTAAAGTAATAAAATAAATACTATATCTTGTCACAAAATTAATTGCCTGTTTACTGCTTGCCTTTCCCATCTTATTCCCCTCCTGTGGCCAGACGCATGATGCTTACCTGGCTGATTTCCTCATTCTTCAGTTCCCCTTTAATCTCGCCTTCGGCCATTACGTAAATCCTTCTGCACATGCCGATCAGCTCGGGAAGTTCTGAGGAAATCATCAGGACTGCCATTCCCGCCTCTGCCATCTCATTCATCAGCTCGTAAATCTCATATTTGGCGCCCACGTCAATTCCCCTGGTAGGTTCATCCAGGATCAGCACCTTGGGATTGGACATCAGCCATTTGGCTAATACCAGCTTCTGCTGATTACCGCCTGATAGCGTGAATGCATCCACATTCATGCTGTTGGCTTTTATGCGGAGACGCTCAAAATACGCCTGCACCAGGCCCTGTTCCTTTTTCTGATTGATGAAACCAGACCTGCAAAGTTCCTTCAGGTTGGGAAGGGAGATATTCTCCTTAATACTCCTGCAGGGAATAATCCCGTACTTCCTTCTGTCCTCAGTGGCCATTACCAGTCCATTTTCAATGGCCTGGTTCACGGTCATGCCCGTGTATGTCCTGCCGTCCAAAATGATCTCCCCTGACTCAAAGGGTTCCAGGCCGCATATGGCCCGCACGGTTTCCGTCCGGCCCGCGCCTACCAGTCCGGCCATGCCCACAATCTCACCTGCGCGCAGGTTCAGGCTGATATGGCGGGAGGTCCTTCCCGCATTCATATCCTTTACCTCCAGCAGTACCTTCCCCGGCTCTCCCCGCTTCTCCGGGTAAATGTTCTCCACGGAACGCCCCACCATGGCTGAGATTACCTTCTGTTCATCAAACCCGCTGATAGGGCCTGTCTGGACGCTGTGCCCGTCACGCATGATGGTTATGTAATCACTCATCCGGAACACTTCTTCCATCTTGTGGGATATATAGATGACCGCACATCCCTTTTCCCGCAGTTCCCGGATTTTCTTAAACAGGCGCTCAGACTCATGCTGGGTCAGCGAGGATGTAGGCTCGTCCATAATCACGATATTCGCCCCCTTATTGGTGGCTTTGGCAATCTCAATCATCTGGGCGTCCGAGATGGACACCTCTGCCATGATTGCAGTTGCCTTCACATCAATCTGCTCCCTGTCCAAAAGCTCCTGGGCATCCCTGTTGATCTTCTTCCAGTCCACCAGTCCCAGCCCCGTAACCGGGTGATGTCCCAGACATAGGTTTTCCGCCACCGTCAGACCCGGAACGTAAACCAGCTCCTGGAAAATCATTGCAATCCCAAGACCTTCTGCTATTCCCGGCGAGGTGATGCTCTCCACCTTCCCGCGTACGGAAATAGTCCCCTCATTGGCCCTGTACATCCCATTGATTACCTTCATAAGCGTGGATTTACCGGCCCCGTTCTCGCCTACCAGTGAATGTACGGTTCCCTTCCTGACCTGGAAGCTTACACGGTCCAGTGCCCTGACCCCCGGAAAGGTCTTTGTTATGCCGGATAGCTCCAGTACGTATTCTTCATGCATTTCATGCCCTCCCTCCTTTTTCCTTATACAGTTTTATCCTCTTGCTGATTGTATTTTACTGCTTCCGTTATAGTTTGTCAATATAGTTTTCCAATTAAATTGTCTAATTACGATGACCAGGTATGTTTCAATCTATGTTCCTGCCAGTATTTTCGCCTGCACATTCGCCTATATTTGCATTTTTCGTTCATTTCCAATAACAAGCAGTGGCCTGTTTTACATTTTTGTTGAATAACTTTCTTGTTTTACATTGACTTTTTTTAATAAATTAGGGATAATATAAGAAAGGCAGAATATCAGAAAGAAAGCAGGTAACCCTATGAGTAAAAATATTGGTGCAAAGCCCATTGATTTAAGGCGCCAGAATTATCAGTCCATCATACAGCTTTTCCGGAACCACCCCACCCTGGCTGTCCGTGATATTGCACAGGTGCTTTCCTTAAGCAAAACAGCAATCACGAACATCCTCAACAACCTCACCGAAATGAACATCATCCATGCTGTCGGTAAAGGGGAATCCACCAATCAGGGCGGCAAGAAGCCGGAGATGTATGCCCTGAACTCGGATTACGGATATGTGATAACTGCATATTTTTCCCATGAATTCTGCTTATGCCAGCTATATGATATGAACTACAACGTTCTTGGGGAAGCGATGGAGTCCTGTACTGTCCAGGAAGGATATCCGTATGAGGAGGTCCTTTCCATCCTGGCCCGGCAGATTTCTTCGGTCATGGAACAGAACAATCTGGATGAAAGACGGCTTTGCGGCATTGTATTCCAATGCGCGGGCATCATCCTGCACAAAGAGGGCATCCTGTCACGTCCAATCCTTTCGCCGCATTGGGGGAATGAACTTCATGTAATCGAGGATATCAGGGCGCGGCTCCGTATCAGCGCACCGCTCTACCTTAACAATACCAGCCGTTTCCACGGCTGCTATGAGCTGCTGGAATGCCCGGAACGCCGTAACAAAAATATAATCACCCTTTTCTGCAGCAGCACCGTGGGCGGAAGCCAGCTGCGGATGGGACATCTGATCCACGGGCTGACCGGCCTGGTAGGGGAATACGGCCACCTCACCACGGATTACACCTTTTCCGAGCGCTGCAACTGCGGCAACTACGGCTGCTTTGAAACCAGCGTATCAAGGGAACCGGTGCTCAGGCGGATCTGCCGGGACTTAAAGACCCACGCAGTCTCGTCCCTGAGCCGCGAGGACCTTTCCACCCTGACCATACAGGAGGTGTTCCAGGCAGCCAACGACGGTGACAGCCTGGCCAGGAAACATCTGGATTATGTCATCCAGCAGTTTACCGTGCTGATTTATAATATGCAGATAACATATGACCCCGATGAAATCATCATTCAGGGCATTTACGCCAACTCAGGAAGTTATTTCCAGAAAAGCCTGGAGGAAAACATCAACCACCTGTCCCTTCATAATATCCAGAACCGGATGAAGCTGACCTTCAGTTTCTCATACGGGACCAGCTCCTATCCGGACCAGCTGGACTTTGCAATGAAGGGGGCTGCCTTCTTCTGCTTTGACCAGTATTTTAAAGATCTGGAGTTCACCGTATGAATCTGGCGGCCCTGGCCAGCCGGAGCCGTGCAAAAAGGCACTTGGTTTTTCCAAGTGCCTCCGTCGATAGAAAAAGTCTATCTCTTTAAAATCCCATTATCTGATATATATTAACAATCATCAATCAACCAATCTATAAGGTTAACAGACTTAATCCCCTCATAAGAAGAATCCATTCCGGTATTCAAAGACAACACTATCTTCTCATAATTATCTCTGATTTTCTGCAACGGGGCCAATTCCCTGCGGCGGACATCATCACTTGTCATGGATTCCGTTACCTGGATATATATTTTATTGTCCGGTTTTGCCGCAATGAAATTAACTTCTGAATTATCCACCTTTCCGATGGAAACATCAAAACCTCTCCGAAGTAATTCAAAGTACACCACGTTCTAACAAATCCTCATTCACAAGTATATTCCCGATTGAAGAAACGGAAATACTGCTGCCGATATTATCAGCGAGGAACATGACTATCTTTTTCAGCAGAATCGGATCTGTGATACGTTTCTGTCCTCTTCGATTTTCACGTTCTAAAATATCCCGCATAATTACTGTCGAATAAATACCGTCCAACATTGGAACCTGTAATGTAAATATCACAATTCAAATCTACCCGAAACGAATTAATCACATCTTCCCAGCCCGGTACGCGTTGAACCTCATCAAAGAATAAATACATTCTACAACATCAAAAAAGCTGATACCCTTTTCAGTACCAACTTTACAAAAACTGCAGTCTAGGGCGTGTTTGGAAATTGCTTTCCGTCGGCTGTGCGTCCCACTTTGTGGGAGATTTGGTCCCGATGA
>OLOS01000042.1_pt1 | contig 144705 bp, 120 predicted proteins | sample 1672631 | NCBI WGS metagenome assembly OLOS01 (sample SAMEA3136707, study PRJEB25190) | human gut metagenome | biome: human gut; feature: human-associated habitat; material: faeces | place: Austria | collected 2013
GAAACGGCCATCGGTAATCAGGGCGCAGCTTCCTGAAAGCCCCATCCCCTCCAGGCATTTCATAGGACGGTACATTTCCGGCATACCCGGCCCGCCCTTCGGTCCCTCATATCTGAGCACTACCACGGACTGTTCCCTTACATCGCCGGACAGGATTCCGTCAATGGCCTCCTGCTCGCTTGCAAACACCCTGGCCCGGCCTTCAAAATGCATCATGTGGGAGGGGATTGCCGCCGGCTTCACCACACTTCCAAGGGGCGCCAGGTTTCCCGTCAGGATTGCCACCCCTCCATTGCTGTTAAACGGATGGGATGCTGTCCTGATTACTTCCCTTCTTGTGGCAGGCTGGGTCCCTGCAAGGATTTCCCCCACTGTTTTCCCGGATACCGTCAATGCCCCCTCATGCAGGAACCCCTGAAGCTCTTTTAGCAACGCCGGGACGCCTCCCGCCTCATAAAAATCCACCATGTCATAAGGCGAGGCAGGGTAAATGGACGCAACCTGAGGAACCTTCCTGCTGAATCCGTCAAATACGGTCAGGGGCAGGCTGCCCAGCCCGGCCTCCTTGTATATGGCCTGCAGATGCATGATGGCGTTGGTGGAACCGCCCATGCCCATAAGGGCTGTGATGCCGTTATAAAAAGCCTCCTTTGTGAGTATGTCCCTGGCCCGGATTCCCCTGTGCACAAGTTCCATGACCGCACATCCTGACTCATAGGCCAGGGAAAGCCGCCGGGACAGGACTGCCGGGACAGTGCCGCTGCCAGGCAGGGACATACCCATCACTTCCGCAAGGCATCCCATGGTGTTGGCCGTGCCCAGCATTGCGCAGGAACCGGCGCATGGCTCCGCGATATTTTCTATGTACTCAAATTCCTCCTGGGTGATTTCCCCCCGCTGTTTCCATCCAACCGCCTCGGTCACGATATTCCCATCATAATGCTTTTCCTTATAAACAGCCGGATACATCGGTCCCCCATTAAGGAACACGGACGGGATATTGATCCTGGCCGCAGCCATCAGCATACCCGGCACGATCTTATCACAGGAGCCAAGCAGGACCATGCCGTCAAACCGGTGGGCCCTCACCATGCACTCCACGGAGGAGGCTATCAGATCCCTGGAAGGCAGCACATAACGCATCCCGTCATGACCTTCCGCAATCCCGTCACAGGGTGCGATGGTGCCGAACACCATTGCAGTCCCACCTGCGGCCTCTATCCCCTTCTGTACCTGTCCGCACAGCTGGTTCAGGTTATAGTGGCCCGGCGTTGCATTGGTGTAGGAATTCACAACCGCTATCAGCGGTTTTTGCAAGGCCTCGTCCGTAAATCCCATGGATTTATAGAGCGCGCGCTTCAAAGCCCCCTGGTCCCCCTTTAATAATCTGTTGTAATAACGTTCATCTTCCATTCTTCAACCTCATGTGAAATCATTGGCCGCTACCACCGGTAACGTTGCCCCTCCGTCAATGGTAAGGGTGGTACCTGTTATGTACGCCGCGTGTCCGGATGCCAGATATGCCACGGCCTCGGCTATCTCCCTTGTGGATGCAAACCGTCCAAAAGGCAGGCGTTTTGCAGCCTCCCACCGTATATCATCCGGCTCCCAGCCCACATCCGTATACCCCGGGGCTACCGCAGCCATCCGTATACCGTATCCGGCCAGCTCCATGGCGGCATTTTTCGTAAACTTTGATACCGCCGCCTTGGTAGGCCCATAGATGGTGGCCCTTGGCCAGCACCCATCCGTCTGATTGGAGGAGATATTGATGATCACTCCCTGAATCCCGCGGGCTATCATGTTTTTAGCCGCTTCCTGGGAGCTGAAGTACAGCCCTTTCCAGTCAATCGCCGTCATCCTGTCAAAATCCTTTTCCTCTGCATCCAGGAAATATACCTCGCTGCTGATTCCCGCGTTGTTCACCACCAGGTCAACTCCTCCAAAGGTCTCATCTGCCTGGCCGTGCATCGCCTTTATGTCCGTAACCTTTGACATATCCGCATAAATAGCCAGCGTCCTGGCCCCAAAGGATTCCGCCTCGCGGCAGACTTCCTTTGCCGCCTGCGGGTCCGTATGGTAATTCACTGCTATGTCATAACCTTTTTCAGCCAGGGTAATGGCAATCTGTTTTCCTATCCCCTTTGCCGCCCCCGTTATTAAAGCTGCCGGTCGTCTCATTTTTCTTCCTCTTCTTTCCAACAAAATTCATAGGGGTATGTTCCCGCCACCCCAGCATCCGCCACATAGACATTGCCGCCGGCCTGTCCTTCCCTGGCAGTCGTGATGTACAGTTCATCCAGATGTCCACCGCCAAAGGTACAGCTGGATACATCAGCATCCGGCAGCGCCACTTCCATGAGCTTCATGCCGGACGCCGGATTGACACAGATGACCTTGTATCCTCCCCACATGGCAATCCACAGGTTCCCGTCCCGGTCTATGGCCATTCCGTCCGGAACACCTTTCTCACCGGATAAATCCACGGACTTCTTGGGATTCCGTATCGTATTCCAGTCCTGATGGCAGCTATAAGAATAAACAGCCTGCTCCTCCGTCCTTACATGGTAAAATATCCCCTTTTCCAAATCCCAGGCCATTCCGTTCGGGATTGCCAGGGACGGCTCCACACAGCAGGTCCGGCCGTCCGGCCCAATCCGGTACAGCCCGCCTTCCGGCCTGTCCTTCTGCCCGCTGACTGCCATCGTCCCTATCCACAGCTGTCCTCCCGGTCCGCATTTGCCATCGTTGAACCGGATACCATCTGCCATGGGAAAGCGGCATAGGGTTTCTGCCCTGCCGTCCTCCGGATGAAACACCTTCAGGCAATCGTCAACCGCAGCAATCATTTCATCACGGTCCCTGCCAGGTATAATACATCCAACATAAGTCCCCAGCTTCCAATGCTGGATTTTTTCAGTTTTCGGAATATATTCAAAGACAGTGCCGTTTAATATGTCCGTAAAAAATAAACTATTCCGTTTTTTACACCACATAGGTCCTTCGACTAATTCCCCAATGGAACCAGCACATTTTCTCACCATCAACTGTATATCATCCCCCTCTCAGCATAAAATCGTACAAAGCTTTGATAGTTCCGATTATAATCCATTTTCCCTGCGATTGCTTCTCCTATGAGGAACTGGAATACGATTCTTTTATCCTTTTCGGAATAAACAATAAAACTGTTCTGTCTAAATGCCGGTATGGGATTTCAGAAAATCCATAGCTATATCAATTTAAATAGAAAAAATCCCTGATTTCTTCGCTAATCAAAGAAATCAGGGATTTTCCACATTATTAATGTCCATCCATGCAGGACTATTATCTGAAGACCTCAAAAAATCAGGATACCTCTATAAAATATTACTTATAGAGACACGGAGCCACTTCCGCTGAATCCATATTAGTGCTGTCATACCACAGCGCGCCGGTGTCCACATCCTCTACCGGTTCTCCTTTGGCTGCCTTGGCGGCCAGGGTAACCGCCTGATATCCAATCTGTACCGGATTCTGCGTGATGGAACCTGCTAAGACACCGCTCTTGATGGCATCAAGCTGGATGGCGCCAGAGTCGAATCCAACGCCGATTACTTTATCCTCCCCCAGTACCTGAAGACTCTCATTGGCCGTCACCAGGTTCTTGGCTGTAAATTCGTTTGACGCATAAATGGCAATCAGGTCATTTTTATTCAGCAGGGTATTGGCCACGGTCACGCAAGCCGCATCATCCACGGTTGCCGGAATGCCTACATCGATAATCACCTTTGCTCCGTCAACTGCCTTGTTATACTTATCATGGCCCACTACCGTGCATTTATCCTCACCGATTAAGGTACACATCCTGTCTATGAAACCTCCGGTCCGTTCCCCGATGGACTGGGATGTGGCATCCTGGGAGACAACGCCGATCCTGACCGCTTCTGCCGGATCCGTGACCTTGTCCTTAATCATTTCATATAGTTTCTCCGCAGCCAGACCGCCTGCCGCATAGTTGTCCGTGGCTGCATTGGCTACAATGGCGCCTGCCGGGGCATCCGGCACACCGGAGTCAAACCCTACAATCGGAATATTTGCTGCCTGTGCATTGGAGATAGCATCCAGGGCCGCCTGTGTGTCCAAAGCAGCCAGGCAGATGGCGCTTGGCGCTTTGTTGACTGCATTGTTCAGCTGCTCAATCTGCTCAGCGACCGCACTCTCGCTGGCCGGACCCACAAAATTGGTGGACTTAAGCCCCAAATCCTTTGCAGCCTGTTCTGATCCCATCTTTACCGCTTTCCAGAAATCATGCTGGAAGCCTTTTGCCACAATCTCAACCGTGACATCGCTGTAGTCTACAGCCCCATCTGGCTTGGCTGCCTCCGTATCCCCTGCTGTCGTGTCCTTTACCTCTGTCTCCGGAGCGGCCGTTGCCGCGGCCGTAGTGGCGGGCGCGCTGGCTCCGCTGGAGCAGCCCATTACCATCGTGGACACCATTGCTGCGCAGATGACTGTACTTAATAATTTTTTCTTCATGAATAATCCTCCCTTATTTTATCCCGCTTTGCGGGTTATTAGCAATTGCGTACTAATCCTTCCCCTGTTTCCTTCTATTTAAAACATCTACAAATACGGCTATGATTAATACAAATCCCGTAATCAGCAGCTGATAATGTGGCTGTACCCCCACAAAGGGAAGGCCTGTCTTCAAAACGGACATAATAAAAACACCAATTAAAGTACCCGATATGGAACCCACGCCGCCTGCCAGGGATGTTCCGCCGATTACGACTCCGGCGATTGCATCCAGTTCAAATCCATTTCCGGTTCCAGGCATGAGTGTGGAGTATACTGCCGCATAAGACACGCCCGCCAGCCCGGCAAACAGACCGCTTATGACATAAGCCAAGGTCTCCCACTTTACCACATTCACACCGGAAAGCCGGGTCGCCTCCTTATTACTCCCAAGGGACAGTATATAGCGTCCCGGACGCGCCTTGTTGAGAAGGATGGCCATCAGGATTGCAAGTACAATCAGCAGTATGAATCCCGTGGGGATACCGGCCTGCGGAAGCCCTGCACCTTTTAACTTGAAAATGCCTCTGAATGAGCCGCCTGGGGCGGAAGCCTGTGGAAACGTCACGGTCGCTGTATTTGTCACAATTGAGCCCAGGCCCCTGGTAATCATCATGGTTCCCAGTGTGGCAATAAAGGCCGGAAGCCTCATGACAGATACCATAAGTCCATTGGCAAGCCCGAACAGACCTCCCATCAGTATGGCCAGGATAACGCACAGCGGCATAGGCAGTCCCAGTTTTGTATACAGCGTCCCTGAAATCAGGGAACAGCAGATACAGACCGTGCCGATGGATAAGTCGATTCCTCCGGTGATGATCACGAATGTCACGCCTATCGCCATAAAGCCAATATAATAGGACGAATCAAAAATGCTGACCAGTGTGCTGTACTTTGCAAAATTGTCCCCAAAAATCCAGAAGAACATGAATAATACAATCAACGCGATCACTGCCACCAATTTCTGAGTGCCGATGGCCTTGAACAATCCATCCGGCTCCTTTTTTACCTGATTCTTATTATCCGACATGTCTTTAACCTCCCCTTTACTCCCTCAGTGTAGCGGCATGCATGATTTTTTCCTGGGTAGCTTCTTCTATGCTGATTTCTCCTGTTTTACGGCCCTCACACATAATCAGGATACGGTCGCTCATCCGCAGCACTTCCGTCAGTTCAGAGGATATCATGATGATGGACTTCCCCTGTTTTACAAGATTATTCATCAATGTATAAATCTCGCTTTTTGCCCCGACGTCAATCCCTCTCGTGGGCTCGTCAAATATCAGGATGTCGCAGTTCCTGGTAAGCCATTTGGCAATGACCACCTTCTGCTGGTTTCCACCCGACAGGTTGCGCACCTGCTGTTCCACGGACGGCGTCTTGGTCCTCAACGCCTCCACAAATTGTTCCGCTGTTTCTTTTTCCGCTTTCTTGTCAATAAACATGCCTTTGCAGAATGCTTTCAGGGAAGCCATTGTCGTGTTCTCAGCCACTGTTTTCTCGATTATCACGCCATAGCGCTTGCGGTCCTCCGACAGATATCCGATTCCAGCGTCAACCGCGTCCTGTGGGTTCCTGATATCCACCCGTTTTCCATTCACATAAATATCGCCGCTGTCCCTCCTGTCAGCACCAAAGATAGCCCTGGCCGTCTCCGTCCTTCCTGCTCCCATGAGTCCTGAAAAACCCAGGATTTCTCCTTTGCGGAGTTCAAAGCTTACGTCTTTTACTGTTTTTCCAACATTCAGGTGTTCAACCTTCAGCACCACCGGGGCATCCGGCCTTACATTGCTGAAGCTCTTAGGCTCCTCATACACCGTGCGCCCTACCATCATCTGGATGATGTCGTCTTTCGTGGAATCCCTGGTTATGAGCGTACCCACATATTCCCCGTCCCTCATGACCGTTACCCTGTCAGTAATCTGGTTAATCTCATCCATGCGGTGGGAAATGTATACAATCCCGATATCCTTGGCCCTCAGGTCACGGATGATTTTGAACAGCTCGCTGATTTCGGAATCGGTCAGCGCGGCAGTCGGTTCATCAAATACGATTACCTTTGCATCAGTAGAGATTGCCTTGGCTATCTCACACATCTGCTGGCGCCCCACCGTCAGCCTCCCCATTGTTTCCCTTGGATCAATCTTGATATTCAGTAATCCGAACAGCTTTTCTGCCTCTTCCACCATCCTGCGGTCATCAATCAGCTTTCCGTTCATTTTTTCTTTGCCGATAAAGATATTCTGGGCCACCGTTAAGTGGTTCATCATGTTCAATTCCTGATGCACGATTACAATGCCGGCGTCCTGCGCTTCCCTGGGACTTTTAAACTCCACCTGGCGCCCCTCATACACAATGGTACCGCTGTCCTTGCTGTAGATTCCTGTCAATATCTTCATGAGGGTGGATTTTCCGGCGCCATTCTCACCCATCAGTGCATGGACCTCGCCCTTTTTAAGTTCCAGACAGGCATTTTTTAACGCGTGTACCCCGACAAAGGACTTATCAATGTCTTTCATGGTCAGAATTACTTCTCCCACATCATCACCTTCCGTTTCTTTACTAATTGAACAGTTTTGGCGGAACCCATTTACAGGCCCTGGTCGGTAACTACCCCTTTTTGCAGCATGATGTTGGCATAAAGCGCCTGCTCGCTGGTGGCGATAATCGCATAAGCTTTCTTTGCCTCCTCATAAAACCTGAACCGTTCCATATGGCCCACGGCACTTCTGCCCCTGCTGTCACACGCTTGCACCAATGTCACGTATTGATCCCAGATCGGTGTTTCAACCGTATCCCCGTCCATCACCGACATCAGGCAGACAGGCTGTCCTACGTAGGTGTCCAGGGGGAAAAGCAAAAGGATTGCTTCCAGTATCTCCGGCACGCCATGTCCTTCCATATGTATGACATGGGCATCCCTGCCCATGGACTCTGCCGGGAAATTCCCATCGGCAATCACCAGCCGGTCGCCGTGGCCCATTTCACATAATATCTTTAGCAGTTCAGGAGATAGTATATGGGGTATTCCTCTCAGCATCTGTCTTCCCCCTGTTTACTGTATTTTTTATAACCAGGGTGCCTGCCGGTTACCCCATATCCTTTCCTCATTGAGATAAGGCGGTCAATATTTTCCCTGGATATCTCCTGTGCACCTCCCAGCATTCTGGCGTTAAGGCTGATTTTTGCAAAGAGTTCCAGTGTCTCCATGCGGTAATAAGCGGTAATCACATCAGCCCCCACGGTCAAAGCCCCATGATTCTGAAGGAGCATTGCGTCATGTTCCCCCAGATAGGGCGCTATGTTATCCGGTACTTCGTAAGTGGAAGGGGTTCCGTAAGGCGTTACCGGAATCGAACCCAGGGCAATTACCGTCTCAATCATGGAATACTCGTCCAACGCTACATTGGCTACCGCGTATCCGGTGGCCACCGGCGGGTGGGCGTGAAGCACGGAATTAACATCCTCACGCTCTTTATAGCAGCGGAGATGCATCTTAATCTCTGAAGAGGGCCTGTATCCGGGAAGGCCTTCCAACACCTCACCTTTCCCATCAATACGGACCAGCTTTTCCGGTGTAATGAAACTTTTGCTCATTCCGGTGGGAGTGGCAAGAAAGGTTCCGTCATCCAGCCTGGCGGACACATTGCCGTCATTGGCTGCCACCCAGCCAAGCTGCCACATCTTATGGCACACATCGCAGATCTGTTCCCTTAGTTCCATATAGCTTAATTCCATAATACCTCCTTCTTTGCCGGGTTACCCCGGCCTTTGGTCATTCATATGCTGCCATCCCACCGCAATAAACCTCAGTCTGCGGCAAGCATTTTTTTATATTGTCCGTATACCTGCTCCCACTGATCCGTATCCTTCGGCTCATAGATACTTACCTTGGCGGAAGCCCCTACCACACTTCTCACCTGATCCAGATTCCTAAGTTCCCCTGTGGCAAGCAGCTGCATGGCTGCGTTGCCCAGTACGGTAGCCTCCACCGGTCCGGCAATCACCGGACAATGACATGCATTGGCCGTCATCTGGCAGAGAAGCCCGCTCTGTGTCCCGCCACCCACCATATGAATGGCCGGGTACTCCTTTCCGGTACACATCTTAATTTCATCCAATGTCATGCGGTACTTAAACGCCAGGCTCTCATCGATGCATCTCACAAGCTCCGCCTCATTCTCCGGCACCCCCTGTCCGCTTTTACGGCAGTATCCCCGGATTCTCTCAGGAATGTTTCCAGCCGGGACAAACTCTGGCGCATCAGGATCAATCAGCGCTTTGAATGGCTTTGCATCCGCGGCCATTTGTTCCAGATGCCCGAAACTGTACTCCTTTCCCTCACGAATCCACTGTCTCCTGCTTTCCTGGACCAGCCACAGCCCGATAATATTCTTTAGGAAGGAAATCCTTCCCTGGCACCCGCCTTCGTTTGTGATATTCAGCCGTTCTGACAACCCGTTGATAACAGGTCCGTCCAGTTCCGTGCCAAACAGCGACCATGTCCCGCAGCTGATGAAGATGAAATCCTTATCCCTGGCAGGAACAGCCGCAAGCGCACTCTGCGTATCGTGTCCTGCCACGGCAATGACTTTTGCAGGCTCAATCCCCAGCTCATGGCAGATTCCGGTTTTCATGGGACCAAGTCCTGTTCCGCATGGAACGATGCCGCACAGGATCCGTTCCGGGATACCGAGGCTTTCCAACACTTCCTTTGACCACATCTTAGTACGGGCATTAAGCATCTGCGTGGTGGACGCGATGGAGTACTCGCTGACCTGCGCCCCACATAGGTAATAATTAAATAAGTCCGGCATCAACAGAAGCCTGGAGGTTCCCTCCAGAAGCCCGGGCCGCTGTTCCAGCAGGGCCAAGAGTTGGAATACCGTGTTAATCTCCATGAACTGGTTGCCCGTAATCTGATAAAAGCGGTCCTTATCCATTTTCCCAAAACTCTTTTCAAGCATCCCTGCGGTCCGGGCATCCCGGTAATGTACCGGGTTTTCTAAAAGATTTCCCGCCTTGTCGATCAGGCCGAAATCCACGCCCCAGGTATCCACACCGATGCTGTCAATCTTTCCATACTTCCTTGCTTTCACCAGTCCCTGCTTCACCTCATGAAACAGCCGCAGGAAATCCCAGTACATGGTTCCGTTTAATATGACCGGATCATTGGGGAAACGATGGATTTCCTGTATGGATATCCGGTTCCCATCAAAGCTTCCCAGCATTACCCTTCCACTGGAAGCGCCGAAATCCACTGCCAGCACATTTTTATGGTTCATAGACACACCGCCTTACTTATATAAAGGCCCATAAGCCGCACAGGCCCGGAAATCCTGTCCCTCTTTGTCCATTCCAAACGCGTTCCAGGCTGCGGGGCGGAATATTTTTTCCTCAGGCACATTGTGCATGCTGACAGGAATCCTTAAGATGGAGCAGAGTGTAATGAGGTCCGCCCCAATATGTCCGTAGCTGATTGCACCGTGGTTGGCTCCCCAGTGATTCATCACGTCATACGCGGAGGCAAATGCTCCCCGGCCTGTCACCCTGGGCGCAAACCAGGTGCACGGCCATGTGTAGTCCGTCCTCTTCCATAGGATATCCGTTACGTCCTCCGGCAGTTTCACGGTCCAGCCTTCTGCAATCTGCAGCATAGGTCCCAGTCCCTTTACCAGGTTTAAGCGGATCATGGTACATGGCATCTGGGCTTTAGTAACATATCTGGATGAATAGCCGCCGCCTCTGAAATACCCAAAATCAGCCTCATTCCATGTGGTTGCTTCCAGCACTGCCTTCTGGTCCTCCTCCGTCACCTCATACCATGGCTTCATGACCGGCTGTCCGTCCTCATCCAGGGCTTTACCCGTGGCATCCAGACAGGCCGCTCCTGAGTTGATCAGATGCAGGAAACCGCCTGCTTCCTTTGCGACTCCTTCCAGATCATATCCCGCCGCCTTCTTAACAGCCTCCGGACTCCAGTACGTACGCACATCTGCAAAAATCTGTGCCCTGTTGGTGAGCAGCTTCATGAACAGCATTCCCAGCCCATTTAATGTGTCGTTCTCAGTAGCCAGTATGTACGGCTCCCTTGCGCCGTTCCAGTCAAAGGAGGAATTCAGCATGGACTCCGCGAAGTCACCATTGGGATAAAAATCCGTCCACTGCCTCTGTCCCTGGAAGCCTGCGGCGATGGCATTGTGTCCAATCCGCTCTTCCTCCCGCCCCTCCGGCAGATTGGGATTCCCATTCATCAAATCCTTGATGATGCACATCATCTTAACTACGAATTCCCAATCCTTATCCTTCTGTTCCCGGGTCTTCTGGACCTCGGGAGGGTTCTTGTCAAAGCCTTCCTTACAGTTTACCTTTGTCCATGCAAGGGCCTTTTCAAACTCTTCTTTATCGTATATTTCCTCACTCATACGGCGGATCAGTTCCACTTCGTCTACGGATTCCACCCGCATCCCGAGATATTCCTCAATAAATGCCGGGTCTATGATGGAACCTCCAATTCCCATGCAGATAGAACCTATCTGGAGATATGACTTCCCCCTCATGGTAGCGGCAGCCACTGCGGCGCGTCCGAAACGGAGAAGTTTTTCCTTTACATCCTCAGGTATGCTTGTATCATCCGCATCCTGGACATCATGTCCATAGATACCAAAAGCCGGAAGCCCCTTCTGCGCATGGGTAGCCAGTACAGAGGCGAGATATACTGCGCCGGGCCGCTCCGTTCCGTTAAATCCCCACACGCCCTTGATTGTATGCGGGTCCATGTCCATGGTCTCTGCACCGTAACACCAGCATGGGGTCACAGTCAGGGTAATATCCACTCCGGCCCTGCGGAATTTATCCGCACAGGCAGCGCTTTCCCCCACCCGCCCAATGGTGGAATCCGCAATCACTACGTTTACCGGTTCCCCATTGCTGTAACACAGGTTTTCCCTAAACAGGGCCGCCGCGCTTTTGGCCATATTCATGGTCTGTCTTTCCATGGATTCCCTTACTTTCATATATCCCTGTCTTCCGTCTATTGTGGGTCTGATGCCGATGACCGGATAAGCCCCGATCAATCTGTTTGCTGCCATAGTGTGTCCTCCTTCTTATTTTTGGATTATGTTCTTTTTAATTTATCCGTGCTCTTATTATATTTTTTGTGTTCCTTTTACATAATTGTATTATACTATTGATATACAGCTATTTGCTGTGATATAATGGCAAAAAATATGACGATATTCATTTTATTGGTCATTTTACCCATCTATCCGTTGTAACTCTCTGTATTTATGGTCATTTTTCTATCTTAAGGAGGGGATAATATGCATTATTTGGACTATAATGAAAAAAAGCAGCACGGGACCCCGGACTTTCCTATTGAATATTACCATGTGGACGTGCACCATCCCCGTTATAACATGCCCTTCCACTGTCACAAAGAATTGGAAATCATCCGGATTTTGGAGGGAATCCTCTATTTAAAATTAGACGATGAGGAGCTTGAAGCCAAAGCCGGGGATATCATTTTTATTAATGAGGGGGTTATTCATGGCGGTTTGCCCCAGAAATGCATTTATGAATGTATTGTGTTTGATATCCAGCGTCTTCTCATGCACACAGATACCTGCCGGTTTTATATCCGCCTCATTACAAAGCATCAGATTATTGTCCAGAATCATTTTACAAAAAGCAACCGTTCCCTGCACCGGATCATCGGCCATCTTTTCGTATCCATGCAGCACAGCGAGCCTGGAAGCGAGCTGATAACCATGGGCACTTTATTTGAAATCTTTGGAATCATTTACCAGAAAAAGCTTTATCAGGATAAGGCTGATGATACAAAATCTTCCAGGAAGATGATGCAGCTTAAACCTGTGCTGGAATACATAGACAGTAATTACGGGAAGGCCATGACACTGAACGAATTGTCCAGGATTGCCGGGATGTCTCCCAAATATTTCTGTAGTTATTTCCATTCCATCATCCACAGAACCCCCATTGATTATTTGAACTACTATCGTATTGAGCGCGCCTGCAGCGAATTAAGTACCTCTGATTTAACCTTGACAGAGGTTGCCTATCGATGTGGTTTTAGCGATGTAAGCTATTTTATCAAAACATTTAAACGGTATAAGGGAATCACACCACACCGGTATTGCCTGAATATTGGATAGTACCTGCTTTTTAACAGGTGCCTGGTTTCGTACCACGTTCCTGAAAACAGCCGGCAGGAACCTGGTTTCCCTCTGGGCCTTCTTAAACCTGACCACAGTCTGTTTAAACCAGAAAGGCACATTATATCCTAACAGTCCGATGCTTGATTGTCAGTTCCAGAAAAAGTGGCTGACGCAAAATAATCTTCATTTTCCGTCAGCCACTTTTTATTAATCTGTTTATTTGATTTCCAGAACAGACACCGGTATATGAAATACTTCCCTTTACTTTAAGACCGCCCCATTGCCCGCAATCACCTTCTTATACCACTCAAAGGATTTCTTCCTGGTCCGCCCCAGTGTCCCCTGTCCCTTATCGTCCTTATCCACATAGATAAACCCATACCGCTTTGACATCTCCCCTGTCGTCGCGCTGACTAAATCAATGCATCCCCAGGGCGTATACCCCAACAGATCCACGCCATCCTCTTCCACTGCGTCCATCATCGCTTTGATGTGTGCTTCCAGATATTCAATCCGGTAATCGTCATTAATATTGCCGTCTCCATCCACCTGATCCACAGCCCCCAGCCCGTTTTCCACAATAAACAGCGGTTTCTGATAGCGGTCATACAGATCATTCAGGGTAATGCGCAGCCCCAGTGGATCAATGGGCCATCCCCACTGGCTGTAGGTCAGGTAGGGATTCTTCGCCGATTCAAAGACATTGCCTCCAGCCATTTCCCCGCCGCCGTCAGTCCTGACACAGCGGCTGTTGTAATAGGATAATGAGATAAAATCCACCGTGTTTTCCCTCAGGATTTTCTCATCCTCCACGCCGGTTTCCAGAACAATTCCCTCCCTCTCCAGGAATTTCTTCGCATAGGCAGGGTACTCCCCCCTGGCCTGCACATCGATAAAGAAATAGTTTTCCCGGTCCTGCTTCAAGCTCTCCCAGACATCCTCGGGACGGCAGCTGTATGGATAGACGCTGCCAGCCGCCAGCATGCATCCCACCTGGAAACCGGGATTTATTTCATGCGCCAGCCTGGTGGCCATGGCGGAGGCGACCAGTTCATGGTGCGCCGCCTGGTACCTGACCTGCAGGCTGTTTTCCTCCTGACCGATGAGGATTCCCGCCCCCATGAACGGCAGATGCATGATTATGTTGATTTCGTTAAATGTAATCCAATACCGCACCTTATCCTTAAACCGTCGGAAAATCACTTCACAGTACCGCAAAAAGCAGCCAATGGTCTCCCGGCTTCTCCATGAGCCGTACTTTTCCACAAGAGCCAGCGGAATATCGAAATGACAGATGGTCACCACCGGTTCAATCCCGTACTTCAGCAGCTCCTCAATCAGATCTTCATAAAACCTTAACCCCTCCTCGTCCGGCTCCGTTTCCTCGCCGGTGGGGAAAATGCGTGACCAGGAAAATGAGAACCGGTAGCACCGGAATCCCATTTCAGCAAACAGGGCGATATCTTCCCTGTAGCGGTGGTACATGTCAATGGCATCCCTGCCCGGATAATAGGAACCAGCAGGCAGGTTTCTGTAATCCATGACGCCTTTCATAACCGGGAGACGGTTTTCGCCCTGGGGAATGACATCCACAACAGCCATCCCCCGTCCTCCTGACTGCCAGCCGCCCTCGCATTGGCTGGCAGCTGTGGCGCCGCCCCATAAAAAATCTTTTCTCATGAGTTTCGTCCTTTCCAATCGAATGCCTGCAGGTTTCAGGATAATGTAAGCAGCCTGCTGCCCACCTCTACCCGCTCCTCTGCAGTGGGGACCACCCCGGCAAACTGCGCAAAATTCGTAATCAGCACCGGCGTCACCAGAGAATATCCCGCATCCTGTATGAGTTTCATGTCAAATTCCAACAGCTTCTGCCCCTGCTTTACGGTATCCCCTGCTGTAACCAATGGATAGAAGCCTTTTCCTTCCAGCTTCACCGTATCCATACCCACATGAATCAGCACTTCCGTACCCCCGCCGCTTACCAGGCCGATGGCATGGCCGGTCGGGAAAAGCGCGGAAACCGTACCGTCTACGGGTGCATATACCGCGCCCTCCTCCGGCAGGATGGCAATCCCTTTTCCCAGAAGTCCTGACGCAAACGCCTCGTCTGCGACCTCGGACAGTTTCATGGTCCTGCCTTTCATGGGGCTGGCAACGGTGATGGATTTACTTACGGACGCCTCTGCGGGGCTGTTTTCCCTTTCCGGTACCTCTGCAAGGCACCGCTCCTTTTCCGGCGCATTGATTGCTGATTCCGGCTCCCGGTAAAAAATCATGGTGAGTATGAAACCAGCCGCCATGGAAACCGCAATGCCGATAAAAGCTATGATCAGATTGTCCATCGTACCATCCGGATTCATCATATTGGGCAGTTCAAAGATCCCCATACCGCCCATATCGAACTTCCTGAAATTAAAGTGGCCATAGAACGCGCCCCCGATGCCGCCGGCAATACAGCTGATGACCAGCGGTTTTTTCAACGGCAGCAGCATGCCATAACTAGCTGGTTCCGTGACACCGAAAATGCCTGAGATAAAATTGGGGATTGCCATCTCCTTCATTTTCTTATTCTTTGTCCTGAAAAAAATCGCAAGCACAACCGCCGAGGTGGCAAACGTGCAGGCAAAGAACGGCATCATGACATTATCGTATCCCAGCGTCATGATATTGTTGATGTAAACCGGAATGAATCCCCAGTGCATGCCAAATATGACCAGGATCTGCCAGGTAAGCCCCACAACCGCGCCAGCCAGCATAGGACTGAAGCCCCTGACGGCCAGTGTGAACTGAGAAATGATGGCAGAACCAAATGTCGCAACCGGCCCAAGGAAAATGACTGTCACCGGCAGTGCGGCCAGCAGGGTCAGCATCGGCACAAAGAAAAACTTAACCAGATCCGGCACGAACTTATTGAAAAAGCGTTCACATTCCGATGCAAACCAGACCGCCAGAATGACCGGAATCACCGTTCCCGTGTAATCGACGGAAATAACCGGTATGCCAAAGAAGTCCATATACACCGGCGAGGCAAACATCGTGCCTGTTAAAACCGTATATAGAGGTTCTGTACCGGCCGATACCACGCTGGCTTGGATTCCCGGATAGCACATAGCCGCCCCCATGGCCAGTCCAAGCATGGGCTTCAATCCAAATTTTTTGGCTGCTGTGTAACCCAGAAACAGGGGCAGGAAGTTAAAAAGCGCATCGCCGGCCGCATTAATTACCAGGTAACCCCCGCTGGCCGCACTGTAAAGCCCCAGCGTCACAAACAGGGTGTTAAATCCTTTCAGCATGCCGCAGGCCGCCATGATACCCAGAATCGGCTGGAAAATACCCGATACCACATCGATTGCCTTATCAAGCAGCCTGCCGTGTTTCTTCTCCCCGGATCCGGCTTCTGCCGGAACGTTTTCCACGCATTCCAGGTTGAGCAGCGGACATACATCCGCATACACCTCCCCCACATGATTGCCAATCACGACCTGGTACTGGCCGCCGCTCTTCATCACAGTGACAACGCCGTCCATGGCCTTCAACACCTCATCCTTAGCCAGGCCTTCATCCTTAAGCGTAAAACGCAGCCTTGTAATGCAATGCACCAGGCCTGCCACATTTTCTTCCCCGCCAACATTTTCTACAATCTGTCCTGCCAGTTCCTTATACTTCCCCATGCCCTGCTCCTTCCGGAATCTCAATTCCTGTTTTTGATACACCCAGCTTATCATATGTTTCCGGTCATTGAAATATCTGGAAAGCCGGGAGATTCAACGGTTCAGGATAAGCTGAAAAAGGACCCCTGTTTTTGTAACAGTGATCCAAAATCCGCGTATCCTATTCTTTTTCTGTCCCCTCATCAAAATGCCAGTAGGGCTGATTCAGCAGTAATGGCATATGCTTCAGCATTTCTATGGAGGACTTCGCGTGCTCCTCATAGCGCCTGGAAAGAAGCAGGGCAAAGAAAATGTCCAGCACATAGTTGGCTGCGGTAAATGATGATATGACGTCCAGGCTCAGGAGGGAATCCCGGTTGGAGATTTCTACAATCTCATGGCACCATTGCCGGATGTCGCTGCTGTGCGGTCCCATGATTCCCACTACATGATTATTCGTGGCTTCCCTTAAGTATCTGGCCATGCTGTTGACCGTCCGGTTGGCCCCGGTAAAGCTGATCAGGAATGAAACCGTTTTTTTATGGCCCCGCGCCGCAAGGTAGTGGCTGTTGATACTCTCATACGCAGAGCTCTCCACCCCCAGCGTGGCGAACTTGAACGTGGCTGCCTGGGCCAGGATGTAGCTGATGCCCGTTCCATAGATATCAATGCATTCCGCCTTCTGTAAGACATTGTTAATCCGGTTCATGCTGTTGGTGTCCAGGGACAGCCTCGTCCTGGTAACAGCCTTGTCATAAAGCACTGGCAGCGTGCTGACAATGTCCGCATAGGAGCTTTTATCCGTGATTGGGTCATTGGCAAGCATCTGGCTGATCCGGTTGTCCTGGTTAATCTCCGCAACCAGACGGAGTTTTAACTCCTGATACCCCGCCAGGCCTAATTTCTGGCTCAGGCGCACCACGGTCGCCTTGCTCGTCAGGGAGGCGCTGGCCAGGTCACCTGCCGACATGCCGGGAATCTGTTCCCTGTGCTCCAGTATATAGAGGGCAACATCCTTCTCATGTTTTGTAAAGTTCAGCTGCTCTTTTAATTGCTCTAACAACATAAGACATCCTCCTCACACGGGCTGAAATCCGTACTCCATCTTCAGACGTTCAAAAATTCCAAATGCCACCGGACACACAGATTTAAAACCAGCCCGATTCAGTTTTTTCCCCTTCCTTTTATCCGTCCCAGCGTTCTTATTTTCACCATCCCTGAATTGCAGGTTCAAACAACCTGCTGGTATCTTCCTGCTTCATGGATACAGCATATCATGCAAAATTAAATTTTTCAATCTCTGTATAAAAGCAATATAAGAACTGCTGATTGGGGGATTAAAGGTATGGATAAACGTATTCTTCTTCAGGCTTCCCGGCTGCTTCAATACTCTGGGCCTTTAAAATCAGGATGTGTTTTTAGCAGTAGTAACAGGTAAATGCACAAAAAAACAAGGCGGTTTCCCAGCCCAAAAACGCCGCCTCCAGACAGTGTATCCTGACGCGCAGAGCGCACTGTCCCAAGGGATAACGGTTATATGGATAGAAAACAGCCTTGCCGGAAGGAAGTTTTAATCATCTAAACGGATTTCTTCCACAATGTCAAGAGGGGCAAATTCAGCAGCCAACAGTCCAGTACCTGAACAGCCTCCACGTTACAGGATACGTTTATAATATCCTTTAAGGCTTCCTGACAATAAATTCATTGAATGCAATCATCGCTGCCGATATGGCGGTCCCGATACCTACCAGTATCCAGATGTTGTTGATTGCGATTACCGGAAGTATGGCAACCAGGGTGGATGTGACAGGGACAAAACATCCCTGGGCCACTCCGAACGCTTCCCAGCTTTCGGTTTTAACATCCGGATCCACACAGCGTGCCAGAGCAAGCCCGCTTGGGGTCGACCCACATCCCGCTCCGAAGAACATCAATGCCAGCGGGAACCAGTCCTCACCAAACCAGCGGCGCATGAGGACCATACACACAAATGACATGAGCAGGATTACCACCAGCATATGAATCATGATCGGCGCAAGATTGTTTGCGAAAAAATTCAGATCCAGGGTTGCTGTTGCCGAACAGATACAGATTTCAAGGGCCACTCCCCCAATATTGTCTATGGTGTCCGTATCGGCATATTTATCCAGGTGGGTTTTCCGTAACACAAACCATACGATGATTGCGCCTACAATACCATACAGAAGGGATGGGATATTGCTGGCCGCCGGGATGGCTTTTGCAACCGCACCGAAAATCACGCTTCCAATCCACATGCTGAGGAATACAAAACACATCTGCAGCGCCAGGCCATTAATGGAGTCAGAAGCAACGGTTGCATGCCCCAGCGGTTTCTGCTTATCCCTGGGTATATAGTCATTCTTCCTTTCATCCTCCTTGTTCTTGGCATCCGGCAATGCCCTTGCCCATCCCCTCCTGACGCCGATGTTAACCCATACCATTCCTACCACCATGGCAACAATCAATCCCAGCGTCGCAAGAATCAGCCCGACACTTAACATCCCTTCTATCCCAAGTTCTTCAAACAGGGTTCCCGAAGAGGTTGCTGCCCCATGGCCGCCCCAGTAGGTAAAGACCGTCATGACACCCCATTCCCTCGGAAGTCCTGTCCATATCTTCTGAAGCCCCAATGCCGCCAGGATTCCGACTGCAAGCTGTGAAAAATAAGACAGCAGGTTGGAACTGATTGCCCCTGCAAAGGACTTCATCTTTGAAAGGCTGATGGATATGCCGAAAAGGGTTGTTGTCAATACAATATTAATCATCGGAGACGCCATGCTGGACCAGTTTTCCGGGATTTTAATAAGTCCCAGTACCTGCGGTCCCATGACCAATGCAAGCGCCCCGCCAATCAGGCCTGACGGCAGGTACAGCTTACGCAGTGGCTTAACCACTGAGCGCAGCGCAACACCTGCAAGCAAAAAAAGAAACAGATACATTAATTCATTTACTGCCGTAGTAAACATAACATTACCCCCAATATTCTGATATTACCCCATTTTAAAATTCCATATATTCCACATATTCCACACCAAGGGATTTCATCTTCTCATCCACCCATGGCCGTATATAGGTACCCTCTTTTTCAATTGTCTCAATTATCCTCAGTTCATTTTCATGAAGGGCGTTTACCTTTTTCAGCAGCTCCTCTGCCTCAGAAGGGCGGATGAATATGACGCCGTCCTCATCGCCCAGGACAATATCGCCCGGATATACGGTCCTCCCACCGCAGACAACCGGTGTATTAACCTCCCCTGGTCCATTTTTATAAGGGCCATCAGGCGTCACACCGCGGGCATATACTGCAAAGTCTGTCAGGTCCTCCATTGCGCCCGCATCCCGGATGGACCCGTCTACTACAATACCATTAATCCCACGCTTCCTGCAATATGTAACCATCAGTTCCCCAAAGATGGAACGCCTTGTATCCCCTCCCGCGTCAATCACAATAACATCCCCTGGTTTTGCAAGGTCCATGGCCACATGGAACATCAGGTTATCACCCTCCGGTACTTTTACGGTAAATGCGGTACCAAGCAGACAGCTCTTATTAACCGGACATATATCCTCATGGACCGCCGAGATACGGTTCATGCAGTCATCCAGATTGGCCACTGCCACACCTGCGAACTTCTCTACCAGTTCCCTTGCCGGGCGCTTAAAATCCTTAACAACCACGCATCCTGTTTTGTTCATTTTCTTATCCTCCTCATTCATACCACACGGTTTTTTGCTTCCATCCCATCAATTACATGAAATACCCCTTCCACTACCTCCATCCCCATCCGGTAAAGCGCTTCCTCTGTATTGGCTCCGATATGGGGGGTTGCACAGAAATTGTCAAGGGTCATCAGCTTATTCCTGCCATTAGGCGGTTCTTCAACAAATGCATCACATGCAGCAGCCCTGAGCCTTCCCTCCTTTAACGCCTGATACAGATCATCCTCGTTCACCACGCCTCCCCTGGCAGCATTTATCAGGATTGCATTTTTCCTGAAATGCTCAAAGTTTGCTGACGAAATCATATTTTCTGTTGAAGGTGTCAGCGGGACACTGATATTCACAATATCCGATACCTCCAGCATATGGTCCAAATCTTCAAACTTCTCAATCCCATAGGAATCAGCCTGCCCGTTGGAACAGTACGGATCATACCCCACAAGTCTGGCATTGAAACCATTTTTCAGGATTTCCCCCATACGCCGGGCAATATTCCCCATGCCCACAAGCCCCACGGTCTTGCCTGTCAGTTCAATTCCTGTCATCTCCGGCGGCGCAATACATGGAAACCCTTCCCCCCTGCTTCTTTTATCGCACGCCGATATATTCCTGCTTATATCCAGCATCAGCCCCACAATCAGTTCTGCTACGGAATTGGTATTGGCAAAGGGAGTATTAATGACGGGAATCCCTAATTCCTTTGCAGCGGCCAAATCTATGGTATTACAGCCCACGCCGTGTTTCCCTATCACTTTTAGGTTCACGGCCCGGGACATGATGTCCCGTCCTATATGGACGGTGCGTAATATGATTCCATCCACATCCTGTATACGGTCAAAACTATCCGTTATCTCTGCGCGCTGCCTGATTAAGCGGACCGCATCCGGATGTATGTACTCACTTAAATAAATAAGCATTACTTCGTCTCCTTTTGTTTAACTAGGTTTATGTTTTCAAAGTTGTGCATTCTACAATTATCCGGATTATTTGTAGTGTGTTTTTCTTTTCGTACAATAAGTATAATTGTTGTGTGCACTACTGTCAATATCTAATTTGTAGTATATTTTTTAACAATATTAATTTTTGTAGTGTTTGCGACATCATCAATCCGTATCTCTATGAGTACTTTTTTTTATTGTTTATACTTCTCAGTGCTCCATCCTGTCTTTCATAGTAGTGACAGTACTGAATATTTTGTCCGTCTGCAAGGCGAAGGAAGAAGGGTGTAGTATGCTGCTGTGGAGTCTCCCCCTGTCGGCTGACAACAACATGACAGATGACAAAACAGGCTGTACTGCTGCTGTTAATTGGATAAGGTACTAACCTTTAACATAAATTCTTTCATTTCAGATATGTGCCAGAAGATTGACACAAAAAAAACAAGCCGGGAAAATTCAGCTTGTTTTGTCACCTCACTACAAAATGTTAACAATTCGTTCATATATTTTACAATACCAGACGGAATCCTTCGGTCACAGTATCACGCTCTTTTGCCCGCTTTCTATATTCATCCTTATTTTTTCGGCACACAAGGGTTATGATATATTCAGCAATCATATCAACCCCAATAGCGGAGTTAAAGAAACTCATATGTGATGTTTCCACTAAAAGGGCAATATCCGCATATTGGACCATGGGCGCCATCAGGCTGTCCGTAACCACACAGATCCTGGCCTTATGTTCCCTGGCCATGTTCACCAACAACATATCAATCTTATAATAACGTGCAAAAGAAAATAAGATGAATATATCTTCTGAATCAATATCCTGCAGCGCGCCCACCACTTCTGTCTCACTGCTGCCGGGCATCTGGACCACTCCCTTAATTGCAAATCCCAGCAGTCTGGTAAAGTGGCTGGAAACCCCCATACACCCCCTGAGCCCCACTACATATTTTCTCCTGGATTTGATGATCATATCAGCTAATGCTTCATAACTCTCCAGGGAATTCTGCTGAAAGGTCCTGGTAATATTATAGTTCATCATCTCCACAAAGGAACCCGGAATGTCATCCTCCTGGTATCTTCCCGTCAGCACATCAAACCGTTCCGACAGCTGCATGTTCCGCACAGATGCACTGGTTTCCCCAATCAGGGAATTATATATGTCATTTTTCAGATCCGTAAAGCCCAGATATCCGATGGCCCTGGCAAAACGTATGATGGACGCGTCACTGACCCCGATTTCCTTCGCCACATCCATGGATGACATATTACCGATCCGTTCCTGATTTTTAAAAAAATAGTCCGCTATCCTCCGCTGCTGCGGTGTCAGCTTTGCTCCCTTTAATCTATCTGATAAACGATCCATTGGTCCTCCTCATAACAAAACTGCTTGGCCTGCCTACTTCGTATCTTCGTTGTGAATTCTGTTATAAGTATATCAAAAAGGAGTAACCACTACAATAGATTGTGTCTGATAATCCTGTGTATTTTCTGTATGGATTGTCTTGTATCAGGCACAATTGGATGCCCCTGGTATATCCGGTTAATCCGCCTGCAGGTTACCGGTTATTCAGCCTCAGGAAAATCCGCTTTGGAATTGACAGTATATTCTCCATCCCAAGACATTCAACATCGCCTGATAGGGTTTTCATCCTCATTTCCCTCCGGAAGTATGATCCTTACCCGTGTTCCCCTATCTGCGGCGCTCTGTATCCGCAGGTATCCTCCACACAGTGTTTCAAGGCGTTGTCTGACATTCTCGATTCCTATATGAGGGGGGAATCATCTGGTTGAACCAATGGACTCTTTTCTATTATATCAGATTATCCATGATATTCCATTAATTATTAAACCACCCCCCATAGACGCGGGATATATATTGAACACATACCCGGATAAATCATGAAACAATGCCCATGCTGCGGAAGCGATTTTCCCAATGACAAAGATACATTTTGTGTCAAATGCAACCCTATAATTGATGATGATTTCCTCCTCTGAAAAGAAATCAAAAAAGAGCCATAATCCATGAATCCAACAAAAATGAAAGCAAAGGCTGGCGCTGTCCATTTCCCAACTGCAGCCTCAGAATGGCACTCCTTCTACTCAGCCACGAAACTGCTTCTTCATTTCCTCACTGGATAGAATCCCCAGTCTGCCCTCATCTATGGTATAGATGTGGGTGCAAAGCGTTTCCAAATCGTCATAATTGTGGGAAGTCATCAGTATGGTCCGCCCCTCTGCCTGGAGGATCCGGATAATCTCTTTCGTGTCATTGTAGGTCTTATAGTCGAGTGTGTTAAAAGGTTCATCTAAAATTAAAATATCCTGATTTTCCATAATGGCCTGTGCGATACCCAGCTTTTGTCTCATGCCCAGGGAATAATGTTCCACCTTTGTTTTATCCTCGGGGTCGAGTCCTACCTTTTGCATGGCAGAACGGATTTCTTTCTCACCGGACACGCCGCGGATCCCGGCCAGATACCGCAGATTCTGCAATCCGGTATTGAGGCCGATGAAACCGGGGGAGTTTATCAGCACCCCCACGTCCTCAGGAAAATCTCGTTCCTTGCCCAGGGCCTGTCCCCTCACATAAACCTGTCCGCTGTCCGGGATTAAAAAGCCGCAGATAATATTGAACAGGACCGACTTTCCACTCCCATTGGCCCCAACGATGCCAACGGTGCTTCCCTTCCCGATATCCAGGGATACATCGGACAGAACACGCCGTCCGGAAAAACTCTTGCTCACTTGATTTAATGAAATAATAGGTTCCATAGGTATCCTCCTTAATGATTAAACAGCAGCTTGATGCCCCGGCTGTAAAGCCAGAGGATCAGGACCAGGGAAAGGGTCGCCAGTAACACAGCCGCGGCCGCTCCCGGGATGGTTCCTCCTGTCTGCAAAAGGTTCAGTCGCACCAGGCTGGAAATTCCTGCCGGAAGCCACGAAATGGGCAGCAGACAAAGGAAATGCAACAGCAGGACAGCCACAAATCCAGCCGTTGCCTGCCCCGTCACGCAAAGGGCAGACAGGATTATTAAGAATTGAAATGCAACATCCAGAATTTTCAGCCCCACTACAGCTGCGGTCAGCCCCATATCCGGAGAAAAGCCCAGCAGAAATGGAGGAATGACAGCCCCAAGGGCCAGCAGACAGCCATACGCAAGAAGCCAGAGAAGCCCGGTATAAAGAAGCGCCCCCAGAAGCCCGGTCCGCCGCCGCAGGCGGACTGTCAAAAAAGCGGAGCGTTCCCCGGCCACCTGGGTGCAGAATACTCCCAGGGGCCACAGAGGAAGCAGTTCCATTGTCAGCAGCATCAAAAGTCCCATCGGGTAAAAGTATCCGGTGCCGTGTCCTGCAAACAGGCGGATCAGCCAATCCGTACTATCCTCCGGCGCTCCTTTGGAAATCCAGGTCCAAACCGTCATAAGGAGGATCAGGCCAATCAGCAGCAGCCCGTTTTTCCTGGCAAACAGGCCCCTGAGGTAATAAGAAGCCAGACCTTTTCCACTGCGCCCGGAAACGGAAAACCGCCATCGCCATCTTCGGGTTACAAGCCATACCATTCCAGCCACCAGAACCGCCGTGGTCACAACGGTCAGCAAAAGGCGCCAGGGGTAGGCCAGATTGTGGAGCAGAAAGACCCAATGGTTGAATCCGGTCAAAAACACAAAGGGCGGGCGGGACATAACCGGCAGCTGAATCCAGAGCACTGCCAACAGATAGAGCGCCATAAGCAGCCTGACCGCCAGGGCGCGGCTGCAGAAGTGGCCCAGGCAAAGGGCTGTCAGGGCAATCAGGCAGTACCCCAGAAGGATCTGCCCGGCACAGCAAAGGATTGCGGACCACGGCGACGGGAAGATTCCTTGCAGCAGCGTAAATACCTCCCGCCACGGACCTTCTGACGCTCCCGGCCAGCTTCCGGCGCAGGGAAGCCCCAGGCCGGAGATTAGGATTGCAGCCATCTGACCAAGCCAAAACAAGGCTGCAATCACTGACAGCGCCCGCCATTTATGGAAAAAGTAACGTCCATAGGTCCCATACCGTGTCAGCACCAAAAGCGTGTCGTCCTCCATCACGCCGGTACAAAGAAGCAGGAAAACAGGCAGCACAGCGAAGGTGAAATAGTATTGGTCGTTCAGGACTGCCAGTAAATGAACCGGAAGTGTGCTTTGCGCGCCCACCCGTTCACTCAGCCCGAACAGAAGGGATAGTCCAAACAGCAGGAAAAACCTCCCCGGGCCGACCTTCCCACATAAATGGCGCGTCATGGGATTACACCTGGTAAATGGAGCGTTTCTTCACCTTCTGATAATAAAACGCCACCAATCCCATCACAATACACATCAGCGCCGGCCCCGCTATGAATGATGTGGCATGGACTGCCGGAGCGCTCAGGCTGGCAGGCTCAAAGGCTGTTACAAAGCGCAGTCCCGGCGCGTCAAGGATTGCCCAAAAGAAATTCTCCAAAATGACATAGATGAATGGGCCTGTGAGGATAATGAATACATTGCTGCCATAAAGGGCCAGTACGAAACCAAAGGTCATGGTCAGAACGCCCAGCAGCCCCTTCCACAGGGAAAGCAATAATGCATAGAGGACCGGCGTTTTGGCGTAAAGGTTTGAGAAAACGTGGGCATAGCCCTTGGGTATGGGCCAAAGTTCCTGCGGTGCCCTGACATACAGCGCAAACAGGGCGGAAATGAAATAGGGTATCACAAGAATGATAAATGCGGATAATGCACAAGCCCCCCACTTTATAGCCAAATAACGGCGTCTGCCGATTCGGGGCAGGGTGTAGGTCAGAAAACGGTCCCGGCGCTCATAGTAAAGCTGCCAGCAAATCGGTATGGTAACAAACAGTGGAAATAAGAGGCTTAAAAACTCCGTGCCGATTTCCCATGGGTCGAGTTCAAAATGGAGGGTATACCCCCGATAAAGGGTGCAGGAAAGAATACAGGTCAGCAGCGTAAGGAGACACGTTGTGACAAGGACCGGTCTGGCTATCTTCTTCCCTTCCAATATAAAGTTTCGCATGTCAGCACTTCCTTCCAGTTGATTTTTATTTATCTGCACCTTTATATTAGCATTTGCCGTCATAAAAACAAGACCGCGGGAACAAACAGGGGTTTTATGGGAACGAAACGGTCCGCCCATAAAACCCCTGTCATCCTATGCTTCTATTTTCATGAAACCAATACCCCAATGGTGATATAGGGGATTCCGTTGAGCCAATCGTTGCCGGTAATGATTTTTCCTCCATGCCGTTCCACAATCTGGCGGACATTATACAGGCCATAACCATGCCCGGCTTCCCCCTTTGTTGACCAGCCCCGCCGGAACATCTGGATAAACTCCATATTGGTCAGGGCCGCGTGGGGATTCAAAACAGAAAAACGGAGGCTGCCCGCTTCCTCTATTGCCCGGGCATACAGCACATCTCCGGGCGAGGCGGCCTCGATGGCGTTGTCCAGCAAAATAGCAATCAGCTCCACCCAGTCAGCCTCAGATAAGGCGCGGCGGAGAAACGCGCCTGCAACCGTCACTTCCACACGGACCTGTTTTAACTCGGCCTGTTTCATTTTTCCAAACAGCAGGCCGCTGATTACTTTACTGTCACATTTTAATAATTCCCTATCAGCGCCATCCAGCCTTACATGCCGGAGCAGGGATGTCACAGCTTCCTGCGCTTCCTGTAAATCGTGTGCAGCAGAAACCGCTGCTGCAACGGCCATCATCTGATTGTTGAAGTCATGTTGACGCGCCCGCACCTGTTCAATCAGTTCCTCCACCAAAGGAAGATACTGCTCCAACATCGCGGTTCTCCGCCGGGCCTGCACACGGTGCTGCCGAAGAAGCATGACAATCACGTCGCAAACCGCCAGCATCCCCACCGCTCCCACCGTTACCGGAAGCCAGCGGAGCATGACAGAAAAGTCAAACCGAAACAGGAGGAGCAGCAGCAAAAGCAGCAGGGCCGTATTGCTGCAGACCATACAAATGACTGGATCCCCATCCGAGAGCTTCTCCCGCAGCCACCGGAGCGCCCCCGTGCCCCAAAGCACCAGCCATAGGCCGAGGGACAGCGCCCGGCCCGCATAGAGATACCACACTGGCTCCGCCGGATTGCACAGGGCCAGGAACAATAAGCAGAGTTCCCTCAGCAGGAGATACAGCGCAAAGGCGGCAACCGTACCGAAAAGCGTATGTCCCTCGCTCTTTTGAAACCACAAACTGTTTAATAACAGCACGCCGAGGAAAAAAAACAGAAACGAGACGATTTGATCTACCGGGAGCACAGCATATGCCATGTCGGTGTCGTGGTCCCCAAGACCCAGGCGTGAGAGCAGGCAGACACCTGTGAACAGCAGCGGAATCAGCCGATCCCGCTTTCCCCTTGACCGGCCCAGCAGCCCGAGGTTTAAAAGAGACAGGAGAAGCCCGTCTAATACGCTCTGCAAAAAGATAGAAATAATCATGGCTGTCCACGCTCAAACACTGCTTTCTGATATTTCTCACCAATCGGGACTGCTGTTTTGCACCCCTCCAAGTAAAGCAGGCGGTTTGCCTTGTCTATTTTATAAATATGAACCGGATTGACCAAAAAGCTCTTATGGCATTGCAGCAAACGGTTCTGCGGCACCATGTCCAGCAGCTTTAACAGGCTGTATCCAGAAATCTGGTCGGTTACCTCGCTTCCTCCACTTTGTGCCGTGTGGATTAAAAGCCTTTTTCCAAACGATTCAATATAAAGGATATTTCTGATTTCATATTCGAACAGAAACTGTTTCTGCTCAATCCGAAGGATTTCCGGAGCCGCCTGCATCTGCGCCCCCATCTCAAGAGCAGCTTGGAACGTCCTTTGAAATTCAGCCTCCGTAAAGGGTTTTACCAGGAAATCGTAGCATTTGATTTCCCGGTAGGCAGACAACTCCTCCCCTGCCAGCTCCGTGGTAAAAAGGATTGGCGTAAACCGGTACTCCAGCATGGAGCGCAGCTGCCTTGCCAGTTCGGTCCCCCGGTAATCCAAAAGCTGTATATCTAAAATGAACAGATCCACCTTATTTTTCACTGCATACAAAAGAGCCTCTGCCGCCTTTGCAAATACAGCAAGTTTATGCTCAAATGAGCTGCTTTCAATGTACCGGCGCATGAGTGCAACTGCGCCCGGCTCGTCTTCAACTAATAAAATAAGTCCCATAGGATTCCTCCCTTCAATTTTCTATGCAACTCCCCGATAAACGGGAAGCTGCGTTACTTGCTACCCACACCGTGGAAGCAGTAAGGGTACGCCAGGCCATGTCAAATCCGGCATGGAATCCAATTTGTTTAAATACACAAATATCGTCTGTCCGCGGCCCCAAATTCCTGAATCAGGTTTTCTTGTGCATAAAGTAATATGATAATATCCCGAATCGATTGAAATAATTTGTTCCAGAGGACACTCCGCCCCCCACTCTGACAACCAGAACAAATCAATCACACATAACTTTTCGTCTTGAATATCAATGCCCAAGCGAATCGCAACAGGAAATTCTGCCAGCAGGTTTTCATCTGGATATCCCGCTCTGAACTTGAGTATGTAATTTCCGCTACTCCCTGTACAAAAGCCCACCACACATCCCCCTTTTTGATGTGCTTTGCCACATCTTCCGGGTTTGAATATTCTTCGTTAAGGAAGTCATAACCTTCAGGAATATCCGTATTCGTTTTAGGTGAATAAAACACAATCCCCATTCCATCGGTCGTTAGCTGAATGTCTTTTTCCCTAAACTTCATATACCAATAATCTCCTTTGTGCAACTCCCGATAAATGGGAATTTTGTAATTTCGTCTTATATCCCTTGTCTATGGTCCTTAATTTTAGTAGTGATGGAAATAACAAAACTGCGGTAAAAAACAAGCTAATAAACCATTTAATCTAGTCATTCCACAAATCAGGGGTATCAGATGCTTTTGTATACCGGAAAGATGAGTCATTCGGAAGGTACTCCCATGTTGAATCTGTAAAAGTAACAGTTGCTGTCTGTCCATCGCCCGTAATAATGCCGCTGATTGGATTCCCTGCAGCATCTGTCGCTGTAAAAAGCAGGCCATCAGCAGTCAGTTCTCCGACACCGTCCTCCAGTGAAGTCAGGCGGTAAATCCCTATTTGTACTATATATTTACCATCGCTGCCTTTGGCAATCTCAAGATTAGGATTTTCAACATCGCTGTCCAAATACTCTCCTATATAAATAATATCATCTAATAGATTATCATTTTCTTTTATTGGCCCTTCCCCGTTTTCCTTTGCATCCACCGCAATCTCAAAAGCCGTTGTACTGCCTTTCAGTTCTTCGTTATTTTTATCTGCTCCGCAGGCAGCCAGGCATAATGTTACAGCAATGAATGGTATCAAACCTGTCTTTTTCATTCTTCGTTTCCCCTTACAATACCGATTTGTCAGTCTGATAAACATAAACTTATAAGTCTGTCAGGAAAATCTCTGGAACCTGTTTTTTCCTGAATCTATATTTCTGTACCTCATTCAGCGGGTTGGTAAAGGGGGTATCTGTTTTTCGAAATTTGTGATTAAGTATATCACGATACAGAGTCGTGATAAAGGGATTCCAGTTCTGTAAAACAGCCGTCTTGTCTGATTTTTCCAAATAGCTGTAACCGTCAGCCAGATAAAAAATTTCTAAAGCCAACGCCAAATCACAGTTGGAATCAGAAAGGATTTCTTTTGGTACTTCAAATCCGTCATCCCAATTATATTCCCTCAACATACTTTTTAAATCAGAATATAGCATATTGCTTCTTATCACCTTCCAGGTCTCCTCTCTGTCCAGCGTCCCTATAAATGGGGGTTTAGAATACCTCCATTTCATTAAGCAGGGTTTTTAGTATTGCCATTTGCCCTGCCGTAATTGTTACTCCTTTTCCATATTCTGTATGTCCATCATTCCAGGTCCGTATGTCATAAACAGGCTCCCTATCATCCCACGAAATAAGATTGAGTTCCTTTATCCACCCATTGTTTACTTGCGATAGGTTGCCGATATGCTTATAAATTTTGTACTTTTTCATGTGAAATGTACCTCTCATAAATTTTCTTTCATCGTACCGTCCTACCATTCGTTTGACACCTTAATTACCTTATCTAAAAGACTGCAATATATAATATCACAAATTTCTTTTAATCTGCTACACTGTAACAATATCAACTTGCCCTGCATTTTCTATATTATTTTTGATTATCTGATTTCCTGTTTTACATTTAGCTCCCACAGTCCAACAAATTTAATGTATATCTCAATTTGGAAAAGGGCATTTCTAAAATGGAACGCCACAAGCATACTTCCATCCTTCTGGAAACAGATTCCTTGTCTAAGAAAGACTGTCATTTTTTATAATCCATCCTCAACCCAATCCCGGCCTCATGGGCCTGCATCTCCAGACTGGCTGTAAATGGCTGCCTGATACAGTTTAGCAAACAGTCAACGCAACTCTTCTGAATAACATTATAAACGGATTTTCTCATTCCAGAATGATTTTCCGTCTCATCTCCACAAGTAACATCAATAAACCGCTTTCATCTCTCCTCCTGTTCTAAAATTATATCATAGATATGAAGATTTGAAGATGCCATTTACATCCTTAGATAAGAAACCTTAGATAAGAAATATAGTCTTAACTCAATTAATATCAGCTGGAAACCCTCATCGTTTATACTAATAACTTTATTCTTAACATCAGAGCTTACTCTGTATTTCACTAAATCTTTACTTCGATGGCTTTGTGCTGCACAACGGCTCATCTTTCGTTATGATTAATCCTTACCAATCATCGGCACGACAAATTCTACGTGTATCCAAATATCTGAATCCACTCCAGCGCAGCCCACATGGACTACATACCTGAGATTTTAACATTGACTACAATATCAAAGTCCTTTAACATCTGCCATAAAAGAGTCACTGCTTCACATCCTATCTGTCTCATCAAACCATCCACCAAAACAGAATGAACACGAAACCCGGGCTTGTCATAGCAAGCTGCCGCCTGAGGCAACAAACCCACATGAAAATTGCAGGCCGTAGAGCGATTGGTTAACAACAAACGTAGACATTACTCCTGGCAGGGGCATCCCTCTTTTTGTTGTTGAGATATCCTCAGAAGAGATAATTCTTTGCAAGAATGCCTATCCCCAAGGCAATCAATACAAGCGGGACAAGGATATGTTGGTAATGGGTGATTTTTTTCTTAATATATGGGTAACTTGCAAGCCGGAACCCAAGATAACACCATAAGGCAATCATCACTGCAAAAACAGATAGCGTAATCATAAAATCTGCGTGGGTATATCCGCTGAATAAAGGGACATATACCCCGATATTATCTGCCCCATTCGCTATTGTCAGCAGGGTAACGCTAAAAAAATTGATTTGAGTCTTGTTCTGCGTTTCTGTTTCTGATTTATCCTGTCTGCATCGGCAATCCCTCCAAGAGCGGATACCAAGAAGCAGCGGCAGGAACCCCAAAAGCCCAACATACTGTGGAAGGATAATCTGTGTACCCAATGCCCCCAATGTTCCAAAAGCGCAAAGACACCCGATTCCGAAATACTGGCCGGCAATTATCTGTATGACCCCCTTGGAATCCAATACCTGTGCATAAAGTATCATCAGTACAAAAATATCGTCGATGTTGGTGCTTACAAATGATAGAACTGCAGTAAAAAAAGTCGTTGCCATTGTCTATATCCCTTCCTATCTATCAGGCGGCATGGCGAAAAAAATAAGCCCACGCACACAAAACGTGTGTATAGGCTTACATTTCCAGTTCTAACCACCAAAGGTGGCTGACTTTAATATCATTAAAGATATAAACTGCCCCCGCCCTATACGGATATCATTTCGTGCGTAGTATAGCATATTTTGCAAAGCACCACAAGTAGGAAGCGCGGGATAATCGCCACGAAAATGCTTTCCTCAAAAATGCTTTTTCATTTGTGGTGTTTACTGTGACACAGGAAAAACTGCGCCACAACCTTGACAGTCCATTGGGCAGCTATTTTGTTCATCCGTATTTATAATTTAACCCGGCCTTCTGCGCCTGGCTCATCTGATCCTTCCGGTCTATCAAATACAATTTATTCCCCTTCTTGAACCTTGCTCCGGTCTGCTTAAACCAGAAAGGCACATTATATTCCACACACTGCTCCATGGAATCAAGTATCCAGGCAAAGTCACAGATTCTTGCCTCCGGTCCGGATTCCCCGCCGCAGGTTACCCCTTCTATCTTCCCTGTAGCCAAATACTTACGGATATCAATCTGTTCCAGCATTGGCTCATGAATGATTGTCCGGTGTTTGATTGGCAAATCCAGAAAAACAGGGAGACGGCAGTCGGCCCGGTCCTGGTTCTCACAGGTACAGCAGATGGTCACATTCTCATATCCGCTTCCCCAGTCTTCCGGCAATCCCACTGCAAACCGATGGATACGTTTGGTAATAATAACAAAGTGCAGATCCCCCCGCCGGCGGATGATATCCCATGCCTCCGGGCGCCATGCATCTGCTTCATCCAGAAAAAAATCAGAAGTCATGCATGTGTACACATCCTCACCCTTCAGCTGCAGCTTATATTCATTCCTGCGGTTACATTTAACCGGCATATCAAAGCTGGAGGTACGGGTTACAATACTGCTATCCTTACCAAATTCAGCATCCCTCCGATAAACATAGCAATTCGCACAGCCTGGGCTGATTTTTTTACATCCATGCCATGGATTCCAGGTCGCCATACCACTACCTCCGGTTTCCTCAACCAAACATTCCAGGAGTACCCGCGCTCACATCAACCCCTTATTGTCCGTCTTCATAGACCATCAGGCATTCCGTCTCGCCAGTTTCTTTTTCCGTCATCTTCTCCCATACCTTGAACCCCTCTGCCAGATAAAAGGACATCGCTCCGGTATTCTTTTCAAACACATGCAGGGACAGCCGCTTCTTCTGTTTCACTGCTCCAATCAGCTGATGGCCAATTCCCTGCCCCTTGTGTCCTGCCGCCACAAAAATCCCTTCAATGTAATCCGCATCCATACCGATGAATCCCAGGACTTCTCCATCCTCCTCGTACACATATACCTCCGCATTGGGCAACACTGATTTTACGGAATCGAAATTTTTCTCCCAATACCCTGCATCTATAAAAGAATGGGCCTCCAGATTTCCCTGTAACCATATGTTCATAATCTTGTCTAAATCCCGAAATTCAAATAATCGAATCATTCCTCCGCCTCCCTGTCCCTCTATTATATCGGACCAGCATCTATTTTGCAAGACCAAAAAGAACGTTTGTTCTTTTTTAATTCTACTTTTCTTTCCTCAGGGGCTGTGGACACAATGTTGGACCTAAGCTGTTCCCCCAGACTTCTCCTACAGTTTAGCGGACTCCTTCCACCTAAAGATAGCTTAATACAGGTTTCATTGTACCAGTGTAGATGTTAATCTAATTCCTCATCTGGAATCGAAAACCCTGTGGTATCCGTAATCCACTTGATGTTTGGCCTGGATGCCCTGAAATCACATTGGATTAGATTTTCCACCTCTGGACTGATTTCATCTGGTTTCTTTCGAAGGGATCCCTGATAACAATAACTGCTTTTGGCCAGTTCCTCGTTCTGCTTATTTTGAAGGCTGATGGTTTTCTTCCTGCATAGATATAATCCTTGCCTGATATTCATTCTGCTCCCTAAGCCCTTTCAGTAATCCTTCAAGTGATATCGATTTCTGAGGCCGGTTTTTCTTCATTTTGCGCCCTCACATCCTGTCTCCAATATAGCATAAGCAAAGATTTTAGGAAAATTACTGTATCTTATCAATTGTTAAACCTAAAATGACGGTGTATAGCTCCAGAGAAACGTACGTGAAACAAAGATAAATATGGCGCGTTGTCCACATAAATTCATCTGGCAGGTACATCTGTGGATACTTCAACATGCATAGAACCCAATTGAAAAAGATACCCATTTTTTTGCTGGGTTCCTAAATGCAGCCACTATTTCTGGTAACTCAATTATTATATGAGTAGGATTGAAAATGCACCACACAAATGATATAATTCCCGTCTTTGACAGTCATTTTAACAAAACACCGCTATAATGCCCATTCTATCAGGGTTTTACAGCGGTGTTGTTCCGTTTTGATATATAGCCTTTTTCCTGTTTTTAGGAAGCGTTAAGGAATTTTAACTAGCTTGTCTTCTTTTTGCTCATTTTCTGGATTTCTCTCATCCTGCTTTTGGTGAGGAATTCATAGTCGGTTTCAAAACCGCTTATTTTGTGCAGTCCATCTGTCAATTCCGTGGATTCGTATATAGGGATAAAACCCTGTCCCTGTACATCCGCAAAGGCAAAGCCTCTTAGGGCAGAAAGGATTTCCCCGCAGGTGTAACGTTTATTAAGCCTGTTCTCCAGACACCGGTAAACGAGTAATGCTAAAAAACAGATGAGGAAGTGGGCTTTGATGCGGTCCTCCCTTTGTACATACACAGGTCTTGCGGCAAAATCCGTCTTCATGATCCGGAAACAGGTCTCTATCTGCCATCTGCGTTCACTTACCTTTAGGATCTCTCCCGAATCATCTTCAAAGCAGGAATCCTCCGTTTTGCTACTCAAACCGGGGGATTTCCCTTAAGCTGACCACTTAATTCCACCTATCTTTATCAACGAATCTTCCAACCATATAACAACCAGAATTTTGGTATTTAAAAAGCGCCAGACACATCCCTGCATCCAGCGCAACACCATCATTGTTTAGTTGTTTCCTATATGCCTGGGAACTGTCCCATCTCCTGCCATCTCCAGGTAACAGTCCAATTGATGCCCTGTCAGATTGGCAACCATCTCTGCAAATGGGGCTAAGTTCCCTTCTACAGCATATGCTTCCAATGCATTGAAATATTCCAGCCTGTTTTCCTTTGCTATCGAAATAGCAGTAAATCCATTTGCCATCAACTGATAGTTCATAAGCAGCCGGGATGTCCTGCCGTTTCCATCCGGGAACGGATGTATGCGCACAAACTCCGCATGTGTCCAGGCTGCAAGTTCAATCTGGTTCAGCTCCCTGCCCTTCCATGTAAGGTCCGCATAAAAATCCTTGACCTGGGAGTACATTTCATTGGGGGATGGAGGCGTATGTTGTGCACCCGATATATATACATCAACATCTCGGTAGATAACTCCCACAAATATATTCTCCATCAATATAGCGTGGATATCTTTGATGATTCTTTCATTCAACGGCAGTTCTTTTGCAATGCACTCCTTCACATAACGGTATGCCTTCTGATGATTCACTGCCTCATAAAGTTCCCGGAGGTGTTTGCCCCCAATGGAAATCCCGTCTTCCAGCAAAACCTTGGATTCTATAAGGGTCAGTGTATTACCTTCAATCGCTGTGGAGTTATGGGTATATTCTATCTCAAATGCCTTCTCATAGCTTTGCAGGGTAAGTTCCGGAATGGAATCCCTTACTGCCTGATACCGATTCCTTTTCTGAACAATTCTCTCATAATCCATAGGTTCACCTCTTCCTTGTACCTGTATGCCTTACAGTATATCACAGATTAACCGGTTAGTAATCATTGATTGACAGCGAATTCCGTCATCATTCCCCCAGGAAATCTCAGTATTCCCCATTATAATTTAATCTTCAGACCATACCAGTTAAACCATAATGGCAGCATATCTGCCTACTTCAACCTCATCAACCATTTCCCAATATCATACTGCTTTTTGAAAATTGCTGGTTATCATCCCGATAACCAACAATTTTTATCTTTTTTTAATTCTATATCTTATCATACAGCTCATCCATTCTTCCTTCAGGCTTTAGGGAAATACCGCGTTCCTATCAGTCTTAAATCAGATGATATCATTAAAACCGCTATTTTCATGGTTCAGAAACACAGCTGTTTTTTTGTCATTTCAGGTCCGTTTTTGTCTCAAAACCACAATATATTGTGGTATTTATTCCCATTTTCTTATCACTCCACAAGTGACATCAATGTCACCACCTCCACATTTGTTGAGTGGATAATAATGATGGCAGGAAGACATACTTCTCCCTTAACGGAAACGACATAATTATCTTTAAGCGTCATTTTAATCCGCTTGATGTTCTAATTCTAACAAATACTTATCATAGTCTGAAATAAATAAACAATCCTGAACAATACGATATTTTTCAAACTCAGTCTCTGCATGAAGCTTTGCCTGTTCTGCACTGACTTTTCCCGGCCCCATCAACAACTCGTTCCCGTTAAACTCCAGGAATCCATCAAGGCGCTTTGCCCAGTCCTCCATACTCATTGGTATTCTTCGTTCTGCCTGTAACTCCGCATAGTCGAGATACAGTGAAACGATTCTCTGTAAATAGGACATTTCCTTTTCGCTCAGATAATTCTTAGCAACGGTAACATCTGCTTTGACAATTTTCCCATCTGGCGCTGATTCCCATGTTGTCAGGCCCATATGTTCTTTTTCAGCATTTGCACGCTCTACAATCAATTCTGCTGCTATATGCCGATGTACAGCCCAATGCATCTTATTCTGCACCATTTTAAAAAACTGCCGTGTAGTCTTAGCGTCTTTATCATAATCAAACGCTGTGGCATATAAATCAGTAACCTTCTGATAAAACTTGCGCTCGGACAGGCGTATCTCACGAATATAATCCAACTGACGTTCAAAATACTCATCGGTGAACATATGCCTTTTTTTCAGGCGCTCTTTGTCCATCGTCCAACCTTGAATTGTGTAATCCTTAACGATCTGACCTGTCCATTTGCGAAATCTTACAGCGCGGTCGTTGTTAACTTTAAAGCCGACTGCAATGATCATCTGAAGATTATAATGAATCACTTCGCGATTCACTTGACGAGAACCTTCTGTTTGAACTATCCGGAATTTCCGGATAGTTGACTCCTGCGCCAGTTCGTCATCTGTATAAATTTTTTTAATATGTTCATTGATTGTCCGCACATCCACATCATATAAAGTCGCAAGCATTTATTGTGTCAGCCAGATATTCTCATCCTCATAACGCATTTCAAAACTATCGTTGCTATCCCCTACTGAAGCCATATAAGTCAAATACTCCGCGGCAGAGCTGTGTATTGTAATATCATTCTTCTTTTTTGGCATAAACAATCTTCCTCCCACGTTTTATTATAGTTACTTTAGAAATCAATATAAGTGTCTTTGAGTCACGTTCTAATTTTCCTTTTTCACAGGTGCTTTTTTATATCTGTTGAGCTTATCAACTTATCTCGCTAGAATAATTCGGCTGTTTGCTTCAGGATAGTGACCACACATTTTCGTTCTGTATATTGACCTCAATTTTTTTCAAACCATCATCCTGATCAATCATACCCTATATTCTATTGATACTTATATACAGCATTTTCTTAAACCATTGAAAATTTATAATTTTTCGACAGCAAACAACAGGTTTCAACATTCCCCGTCCCCGGAAACATATCCACCGCACAAACCTTCTCCACCCTATATCCTCTCTCCTGCAGCACCACCAAATCCCTCACCAGGCTGGTTGGCTTACATGAAATATACACAATCCTGTCCACCCCAAATTCAATTATCTTCCCCAATGCCTTGGGATGGATTCCATCCCTTGGCGGATCCACGACAATCAGGTCCGGCTTATCCTCCAGGTCATCAATCACCTTCAGAACATCCCCTGCCACGAATTCGCAGTTATCCAGTCCATTGAGTCCGGCGTTCACCTTTGCGGCTTCTACCGCTTCCTCCACGATTTCCACACCCACAACCTTTTTAGCCACAGGCGCCAGTATCTGGGCAATGGTCCCTGTGCCGCTGTAAAGGTCAAACACCACCTTATCCTTTGTCTCCCCTACAAAGCCGCGGGCCGTATCATACAGCACCTCTGCCCCCATGGAGTTGGTCTGGAAAAAGGAAAATGGGGATATCCTGAACCGAAGCCCCAGCAGTTCCTCGTAAAAAAAGTCCTGTCCATAAAGAACATGGGTTGCATCACTCTGTACCACATCGGCCAGGGAATCATTTTCCGTGTGGAGGATTCCTGCAAACCGGCCGTCAACAGACAGGGCCAGCAGGCGTTCCTTCCACCCGGATAACACAGCCGCCTCATCCCTGCCGCCCAGATACTCCCTCTGGGTACTGGTAACCAGATCCACCAGGATTTCTCCTGTCTTCACTGCCCGGCGCACCAGCAGATGACGCAGATACCCCTTGTGCTGTAGCTTTTTATAAAATGCAGTCCCAAGTTCCTCAAAATATTCCTTCGTAGCCACCAGAATCCTGCAAAAATCCGGATGTACAATCTGGCAGTCCGGTGTTGTAACAATATCATAAAAGCTTCCCCGCCTGTGCATTCCCAGCGCCAGCGGTCCATCCTTTACCATATCGCCAAAGGAGAACTCCATTTTGTTGCGGTATCCCTTTTCCAGGGGGCTGGCCTTGATTCCCATAAACTCATAGCTATCCGGTTCCACCACGCCGTCTAAAAGGGATTTTACCTGTTCCTCCTTGATTTTCAGCTGCGCTTCATAAGGCAGGCTCTGGTAAATGCAGCCGCCGCACAGACCAAAGTGGGGACATGCATTCTCCGGCAGTTCCAAAGGCGAACGCTCCAAAACCTCCAGCGCCCTTGCCTCGGTTTTACCTTTCCTCCTCTTTGTAACCACACATTGGATTTTCTGTCCCGGAACTGCATTTTTTACCACCACGCGTTCCCCATCTATCATAAGGATTCCTTTATTTGGAAAATCTATTTTTTCGACAATGCCTTCGTAAATCTCGCCTTTTTTCATTCTATTATCTCCGTTTCTGTCATGATACTCTTGACACTATGATACTCCTGCTATTATAATACCCCTGCTATTATGATACTCCTGCTATTATGATACCCCTGACACTATGATACTCCTGCTATTATGATACCCCTGCCATAATATCACATGTATCTTCCATTTTTTCATCGTCTCATTATATCATGTCCTTAAATACACATCAAGTTATCATATCCGGGCAATGGCCACATTCAAATCATCATATCCAGGCAATAACCACACCATATCAATCTGTCCAGGCTATCGCCACATCCTATCATCATATCCAGCCTATCGCTCCCCCCGCATCCTATCACGACCATTACCAAAAAAAGAAAGTCCCCCATTCCCCCGCACATGAACCAACTCAAACTTCACACAAAGCCTCCCCTCATGCCTGTCATTTCCCCAGATTCTCCTCCCCCCATGCCTTCACATATTCCATTACCGGCATAAAGCTTTTCCCAAGTTCAGTCAGGGAATACTCTACTTTAGGCGGGATTTCTTTATAATCATGTCTGTGGATAAATCCATCAGCCTCAAGTTCACGCAGCTGTGTTGTCAGTGATGACTCGGAAATCCCTCCGATATGGCGGCGCAGCTCCCCAAATCTCTGAATATCCTGAAAACCTATGTAATACAGAATCTCCAGCTTCCATTTTCCCCCAAGGATTTTCTGTACTGCAGAGATAGTTGCACAGCGTTCAGGAACACCCGTTTCCTTTTTCATTGATATCACCTCATTTCAGGCTAATTATACAGCCAGTACTACAATAAAGCAATGTACAGCAAAAAATCTAAGTACTTTTATTTTCATCGTACTATGCTATAATCAGGCTATCGCATGGGATTAAATCATCAAAAACGCCCTGCACAGCAGGAGGAGAGCCAGCATGAAAACAGTCATTTATTACTTTTCGGCAACCGGAAACAGCCTGAAGACAGCCGCAATCATATCACAGAAGCTGGGGGCAGAGATGCTGCCCATGGTGAAATACAAAGGAACCATCTGCACAGCAGATAAAATAGGCCTGGTCTTCCCAACCTATTTCTGGGGTGTTCCCCGGACCGTGGGGGAATTCATAGATAAACTGCGCGTGAGCCGGGATTCCCCATATATTTTTGCGGTCCCCACCTATGGTGAACTGCATGGCGGGGTACTGGGCCAGGTAGACAGATTGTTGGCAAAAAAGGATTTGAAGCTGGATTATGGCAGGGAAATCAAAGCAGTTGCAAATTTCGTGGAGGAATATAATCCAAGAATCCATCTTGCAGGAAAAAGATTAAAAGAGGCCGCCAGGCTGGCTGAACTGGCCGCCAGTGAAATAGCTGCAGGAATCAGCAATTCCCCCTTCCGTTATTCGGCCGCAGACAAATTATTCTACAAAATATATACAGATATTAAGGTCAATCATGACCAGGGGTTTCATGTTGACGATACATGCATACAATGCGGTATCTGCCAAAACATATGCCCCAATCACAATATAATCTTAAAAAACGGAGCATTGGAATTCCAGCATCAATGTGAACACTGCGTTGCGTGTATCAATTGCTGTCCCCAAAAAGCAATCCAGTGGAAATCAGCCACCCAAAAACGGAACCGGTATAAACATCCGGATGTCACGGTCAGAGAAATCATTTCAGGGATGCAGTAATTTTGAATATTCACTCCCCGTTTCCAAACCTCCAAACACTTCCTCCATTCCCTGAAAAAGGACCGTCCCACAGGGGACGGTCCTTCCTAAATCCGTAATCTCTATTCAGACTTCTCAGTCTTTTTCTCCTCCGGCTCCTCATCTTCAAAGAAGTCATCGTCAAAATCATCGTCAAAGTCGTCTTCAAAATCTTCCAGATAATCCGGTGTAAAGAAGCGGTACACTGCATATGCAATACCTGCCACGGCTGCTACGGCGCCGATGATGGCCAGTACCCAAAGGATACAGTTTTTCTTCTTCTCATCTTCCTCTCTTTTGTGAAGCAGTTCATTGATTCTGCTGGAATTCATCAGTTCTTCTACACGGCTTAATGCCTCTTTTCCCATTGCATCGAATCTGTCTCTGTCAAACCTGTTCATCCGGTCCACGTCCTTTCTTATATGCAAGCAATAAGCTCAGATACATATTTTTAATTATTATACCATGGAAGTCCCTTTTTTACTATCCCAATTTCTTGAATTTTTAACCAGCCATCCTATATTTTTTTTAACTTTGCAAAAGATGCGAACATCTTCTTCTGACCGGCCGTGTCAAATTCAACCGTTACTTCATAGTCCTTCCCGCCGTCCTTTATGGACTTGACGGTTCCCTCCCCGAACTTAACATGCTTTACCCTGTCTCCCTCACTGTAGTTCAGGGAAGCAGGCTTTTCAACCGTAAATGCCTTGCCAAAAGCCGGTTTCCCACCGGGCCCGCCATGACCCGCACTTCCGCCATAGCCAGCGCCTCCGGCATAGCCGGCATTCCCGCCATAGCCCGTGCCGCCGCCAGATCCTGCCCCACTGCCTGTCCCAACGCCGCCGCCAGATCCTGCCCCGCTGCCCGGTCCGGCAGTCCCGCTGTCAAACCCGTCAAATGGCGACGCCGTCTTTGACGCATAGGCATTATAGCCCTTGCCGAATGTGCTTGTACGTCCCGATGCCACGGACTGGTTCCACGGAAGTCCTGCATCGCCCGCACTGCTTCCAAAGCCTGAGGCATTTCCCTGTCCTGCACCGTTGCCGCGGCCGCCATAGCTTCCAAGCACCGGCTCCAGGCGTTCTTCATCCAATAATTCTGCAGGCACTTCCTCCAGGAACCGGCTGGGCTTGCAGTATCTTGTCTCTCCGTTGACCATGCGCTGTCTGGCCGAGGTCAGCACCAGTTCCTTCTTAGCCCTGGTAATGCCAACATAGCACAGACGCCGCTCCTCCTCCAGGTCCGTCCTGTCATCTGAATTAATGGACATCATGCTGGGGAACAGGCCGTCCTCCATCCCCACCAGGTATACCTTGGGAAACTCCAGGCCTTTGGCACTGTGGAGCGTCATAAGGGTCACACGGTCCTCGGACTCATCCATGCTGTCGATATCAGCCACCAGCGCCACCTGTTCCAGGAATTCGTCCAGGGTGGGGTGTTCGCTGTCCTCCTCATAGCTTACCGCCTTGTTCACCAGTTCCTCGATGTTCTCAAGACGTGTCTGGGCCTCAATCTCGCCCTCTGCCTCCAGCTCCTGCTGGTAACCGGTCTCATCCATAATCCCTTCAATCAGGTCCCGGATGGAAAAATCCTCTGATTCAGCCCTGGCCCTGAAGCTCTCCATCTGCCCCACGAACTTCAGGATTTTCTCCGCGGCCTTGCCCAGCCCCGGAACCTGGCGCGCTTCCTTCAGCGCCCCATAGAGACTCATGCCGTGCTCGGATGCAAACGCAGTCACCTTGCCCATGGTGGTCGCACCGATGCCGCGCTTTGGAACATTGATGATTCTCAACACAGCCAGGTCATCCACACCGTTGGCAATTGTCTTAAGGTAGGCCAGGATGTCCTTGATTTCCCTCCGCTGGTAGAAGTTCACGCCTCCCACCAGACGGTAAGGCACGTTATAGAAAATGCACCGTTCCTCTATGAGACGGGACTGGGCATTGGTCCTGTAGAGCACGGCCTGGTCCTGATAGGCAAATTCACTGTCCCGTATCTGTCTGGCCACATAATCCGCCTCATCCCTGGCCATGTCAAACTGCTTGAACCGGATCAGATTCCCTTCCCCATTGGCTGTCCACAGGGTCTTATCCTTCCTTCCGCGGTTGTGGCGGATAACGCCGTTTGCCGCATTGAGGATGTTCTGGGTGGAGCGGTAATTCTCCTCCAGCTTAATGACCTTTGCACCCGGAAATGCTGACTCAAAACTCAGGATATTCTCTATATCGGCCCCGCGGAACCGGTAAATGGACTGGTCATCGTCACCTACCACACAGAGATTCCTGTACTTATCCGCAAGCAGGTTCACCAGCTTGAACTGGGCCTGGTTGGTGTCCTGGTACTCATCCACCATGATGTATTTAAACCGCTCCTGATAATAGTTCAGCACCTCGGCATTATTCTGGAACAGTTCCACGGTCTTGACAATCAGATCGTCAAAATCCAGGGCATTGTTCTTCTTTAACTGCTTCTGGTACTCCCTGTATATCTCCCCCACCTTTTTCTGGCGGAAATCCTGCCCTGCGTTCAGAAGGAACTCCTCGGGCATGATCAGCTTATCCTTGGCCGAGGATATCACGCCCAGCACGGAGCGCTCCTTAAACTGCTTTGTATCCACGTCCAGACTCTTAAATACCTGCTTCATCAATGTCTTCTGGTCATCACTGTCGTAGATGGAGAAGCTGGTGGTGTATCCCAGGCATTCAATGTGCCTGCGCAGGATCCTTACGCAGGTGGAATGGAAGGTGCTCACCCAGATGCTCTCAGCCCCAAAGCCTACCAGCTGGTCCACACGCTCCCTCATCTCCCCTGCCGCCTTGTTGGTAAATGTAATGGCCAGTATATTCCAGGGGTTCACGTCCTTCTCATCAATCAGGTAGGCCACCCGGTGCGTCAGCACCCTGGTCTTGCCGGATCCTGCTCCGGCCAGGATTAAAAGAGGACCTTCGGTGTGAAATACAGCCTCTTTCTGCATGGGGTTTAATGTATCGTAAATACTCATATTTTATGTACCGCCTTTATTTCTTCATTCAATGTGTCAGATGTATAAGTATACCATTCCTGGCCTCATCGTGCAACTTTAAAACCCTACGGTTCCTTCTGCACGACTCCTTCTCCGCCGTCCCTGCATTTTCCTTCTTCACCGTTCCCGCATCCCTTATCTGCGCAGTCCCCGGTCTCCCCTTCTTCCCCGTGCCCATCCCACCAGCAGAACATGTTCTTGCCGCTGGTCTTGGCACGGTACAGGGCTTCATCCGCTTTCCGGTAGGCGCTGTCAAATGTCCCGCTGTCCCGGCTTATCTGTGTGATGCCGATGGAACAGCTCTGGTCCAGTCCCATCCTCAGGAGGATCCGGCTGATGGACAGGATCAGGGTGCGGGCTTCCCTTTCCCCCTGCTCCCTTTCCGTGGAGCCTGGCAGGAAAATCATGAACTCATCGCCTCCTATCCTGCCTGCAATGGCGGAGGGCGGGACAAAGTCCATAAGCACTGCCGCCACTTCCTTCAGAAGCTCATCCCCTTTAAGATGGCCATGGGTATCATTGACCTTCTTAAAATCATCCATATCAATGACGAACATCAGGCCGCTTTCATGGTCCTTGGTCAAAAGCCTGGTGATGTGCATTTCCGTATACTTCCTGTTGTACAGGCCGGTCAGGGAGTCCAGCTGTATGGTTTTCTCAAGGATGGCGGTCCGCTCCAGGGCCGCAGCTGCCTGGTCCGCAATGGTCTTGGGATAGTACTCGCCCTCCTGCTGGTAGATATAAGGCACGGACTGGTGCAGGCTGTCAATGACAAGCCGTCCGTTGTCATCCCGGTGAAGCCCGGCCGTAATCCTTGTATCCATGTCAATGATGACTTCCTTCCCGTCCGTATCCTTTTCCTGGGCCTTGAATTCCCCATAGACAACACAGCTGTTTTCCGTAATCAGCTTTGCCTCATACCAGGCCTCCCTGATGACAAAGCTGATTCCGTCCGCCTCCTCCTGGTCCTTCCTCATTCCTTCCGTCAATGCCTCCAGGCCCAAGTAGAACTCATGCCGTCCCGTTCCAATGACAAGCACGTCCGGTGAACAATATGTAAGTAATCCGGCCAGTATCTCCGGGTTGCCCGATATATAGCCTTCCATCACACTCTGAATCAATTGTTTTGCTTCCCTGCAAATATCGTCCCGCATACTTATTCCTTTCGATTTGATTGCAAATTCCTCTGACATACAATATATCATAATATGGCGGTTTCTGCTACTGTCAAAGTATTTTGCCATGTTCTTACATTTGCCCCTTGTCATCTAGTATTGAATACTATATAATAGATATAGCAATGTGATTTCAAAGACAGAGGTGACTGACAGATGAAGACAAATGAAGAACGTGTTCGGGATCTGCTGGCCTATCTGGGAAGTCTGTCCCATGTTAAGCCGGAAGAAATACCTGATATTGATTTATATATGGACCAGGTTACCACCTTCATGGAAGGCCATTTAAAGGATATGCGGCGCCATCCTGAGGATAAGGTGCTGACCAAGACCATGATTAACAACTATGCCAAGAACAACCTGCTCCCCCCGCCTGTGAAGAAGAAGTATTCCAAGGACCACATGCTCATGCTGATATTCATCTATTACTTTAAGAGCCTGTTATCCTTTAATGATATTGAGGAACTGTTCCGACCCATCACATCCAGACATTTTACCGGCAAGGATTCCCCCCTGTCCCTGGAAGATATCTATACAGAGGTATTTACCCTGGAAAAGGGCGAGATGGGTAACCTGATGAAAGACGTGACCGGCAAATTCACCCGCTCCCGTAAAACCTTCCAGGACGTTCCGGTGGACGAGGAAGATAAGGAATACCTGCAGCTCTTTGCATTTATATGTGAACTGTCCTTTGATGTCTATCTGAAGACGCAGATGATTGAGATGATTGCGGACCAGCTGCGCGGGGAGACGACGCCTCCGCGGAAGAAGTGATTCATGGCGTAATCCATGGCGTGTTTGGGAACAGCCATCCGGAGCTATCTGGAATTTAAAAACGTATATCCCGGCATATTGGTTGATATGCCGGGATATACGTTTTATATATTATATTATCTGCTTTTTTACATTGCAGCCCATCACCGCTGACAGGCCGGTCCATTTCCCTGCTTCCGTTTACTCATCTTCCGCTTACTTATCTGCCGTCTTCCTTTTCCGGAACAACACTTTCTACCTGAAGCCTTGAAAACACCATATCGTATCCGTCGCTTCCGTAGTTCAGTGAGCGGTTCACACGGCTGATGGTTGCCGTGGATGCCCCTGTCTTCTCTGCAATCTCCAGATAGGTCTTGCCTTCCCTCAGCATCTTGGCAACCTCATAGCGCTGTGAAAGTGACAAAAGTTCATTAATCGTACACACGTCCTCGAAGAACTTATAACACTCCTCTGGATTCTTAAGTGTCAGTATGGCATCAAATAAATGATCCACTGCATCCGTTTTAATCTTTTTGTTCATGTCCTGGTTCTCTCTCCTTATAATTTATGCGGTTCACACTCTCCCCCGACCGCATGTAGTTGTGGAATCAATGTCCCTGTATCAAGGGACACAGGCCTTTGGCATGCCTGGATACCATCCGGACAGGCCATAAGCCTCATACCCACTCATTTTAACATATTAAAGTTTGAAAGTCCATACATGATAACACTTTTTCAATGTAAAGTTTCACCGTGTGCAGTGTATGTCTGCCGGATTACCAGCATGTACCCGCGCCAGATTGGAACATATCCATTCACAACACATACCACACACAGCCAGCGCATATCCGTCCACTCACAGCACATCCTGCCCGCGTCCCAGCATGAATTTCTCCACCACCAGGCCGACGCCGTCATGATTGTTGGAAGCCGTCACATAATCCGCCGCATTCCTCACAGGCAGAACTGCATTTTCCATGGCCACCCCAAGACCTGCGTACTTAATCATGGTCAGGTCATTGTATCCGTCCCCGCAGGCAATCATCTGCTCCTTCTTCAGGCCAAGGATGTCCAGGAGGCGGGCCAGGGACTGTGCCTTATCTATGCCCTTTGGCATGATTTCAAGGAAATATTCCTCGGAACGGTATACGCTGAAATCACGGCCCATCGCAGCCTTCACCTTCGGCTCCACGGTCACCAGGTAATCCCCGTCATCCAGCATGATGAACTTGGGTACCTGAAAATCCACATAGGACTTCATGTCATCCACCTGGCGCAGCGGAAGATGGTTGATGTTGGATTCAGCGGTTGCATAAGGACATTCCTTGTTGTTGGTGATGACCTCCTCCCCCTCATAGGTAAGGATATCCACACGGTGCTCTTCCGCCAGCCCGATGATTTTCTGATTGGACTCCAGCGGAAGGAGGGATGAAAATACAGTCTCTCCTGTCCTGCAATTGGTTATCATCCCCCCGTTATAGGATAATATATAGCTTCCGAAACGGTCCATCTCCAGTTCCTTTGCCAGCGGCTCCACGCCGGGCGTTGGGCGTCCGGAAGCCAGAACCACGATATTGCCCGCTTCCTGGGCCTCCATTAAGGCGTCCCTGGTCCTGGGCGTGATGATTTTGTCCCGGTTGGTCAGCGTACCGTCTAAATCCAATACGATTATCTTATAGTCCATTGCTTTTTCTCCCCTGCTTGTTTGATAGATTCCGGAAATGATTCCATGGGTTTATTTTAGCAGAAAGATTGTTTTGATACAACCTTAACAATGCCATTATCCCTTATTCACATATCCTGTCAGAAGAAGTCCCATCTGACCCCTGCTGCGCGTTCCCCTCTTCCTCCGGCTCCGCCTTGCCCGGTATGAACGGCAGACAGAATACCACAACCGTCCCCTTCCCCTCATTACTCATGATTTTCAGCCCATATCCTGGTCCGAAGGTCCTGCGTATCCTGTCATGGACATTCCTGATTCCAGTATCCAGCCCCTTATCACCGGTCTGTACATCCGTCCCATCCTGGTCCGGGCCGGCATTAAGGGCCGTAAGTGTTTCCTCTGTCATCCCCACTCCGTCATCCATGACAGTGACCTCCAGGATGCTGTCCTTGCGGCGGGCCTCAATACTCACGGTGCCGTCTCCCTTCTTGGGTAATAAACCGTGCCTGACCGCATTTTCCACAACAGGCTGCAGGCTCATCCTGATGATGGATGCGTCCATTACATCCTCATCCGCACTGACTTCCAGCTGAATCCTGTTTTCATACTGAATCCCCATGGTATAGAAATAATCCCGTATGTTCCCGATTTCCTTTTTCAGCGGAACCATGCTGCCGCCGCTGCTCAGGTATTCCACCTGCCGTGACAGGCTTTCCACTATTACGGCGTTTTCATTTTCCTCATGTTCCAGCAGCCCCGCTGTCCTCCATATGTGTTTCACAGAGTAGGAATACAGGCAAAGCAGCACCAGGAAGGTACCGCTTAAAAACGCCACGATACTCTGTACGGTGCCGTTAAGGCTGCTCATGACAGCGTCCCTCCCCACCTGGGCCGCCACAATCCAGCCACTGCCGTCCATCCGTTCATAAACCACATGCCGCCTTGCATCAGTCAGGTATCCCCTTATTTCCGTCATGGAAGACAGGTAAGGAACCATACGTTCCAGCGGCTTTCCTATCTCAGAACCATCCATGCTGTAAATGCAGATTCCATTTTTGTCAATGATGGAAAATGTTCCATTTTCCCCCACCCCCATATCCCAAAGCGCCGAAGACAGCTTTCCAACGTCCACGTCCAGATAGAGGTTTCCCAAACTGATTCCAATGGCCTTAAAGGATGTCAGGTCCTGGTAACTTCTGCGGAAGGTTAAGACCTGGTTCCCGGAATCCCGGAAATAACTGTCCGCATGGGTGGGAAGCACTGAAAAAACCTCACCGCTGTACCCTTCCTGCGATATCCATTGCCGGAAAGCAGTTTCATCCAGCACCTTCTGCGTGTTCCTGGTGGCATAATATATCCTGCCTTCCCTATCCACAAATGAGGCGGTGCGGATCCTGCTGTCCTCCTCCAGCATTTCCCCAAGGAACAAGGCCATCTGGATGCGTTTCTCCTGGTCCGCCATGGATTTATCCTTAAGCAGCTGGTAAAGGAGTCTGCCATCCTCTGTGTAAATGTCGTACATGTGCTTGGTGAGACTGCTGCTCCCATCCACCATTTCCCGCGCACCACGGACCGCGCAGCCGACCGTCCGGCCCATGTCATCCAGTATGACCTGTTCCATATCTCCCTTAAACCTGTAAAACAGCATGGTACCAGCAATCAGCAGCGGCACCAGCCCGCCAAAGATGAAGGCCAGGGTCAGGCGGTAAAAAATATTTCTCCTTGTCTGTATCATGGCGCCTCCCTCTCCCATATACGGGTCAGGTCATCCGCCAGATAGGACGTACTCTCCTCACCCCAAAGGGTATCCACCAGCCGTTGGGCAAAGCAGGCGGCAAATCCATCGGGGACCTCGGCATTTTCCATCATTATCCCGGTGCGTACCGGGTTGGTGGAATAGGCCGACTCCATGATTGCCTGGTTTTGCGTATGTAATCGGCTGACAGGGCGCACGGTCACCGGGTCCCCATCCATGGCGGCCAGTATATTTTCATAGATTCCTTCTGAATAATAAAATTTCAGGAAACGTTCCGCCGCCTCCATCTTCTCCTTATCCCGGGCCGTGGCCGTGGATATCCCCCATTCCACATTGCGGTCCTGTACCGCATAGGTAATCCCGTCTTTGCCGGGCAGGAAGAAAAATCCCAGATGTATCTGCGGATTCAGGTCCTCAATCCGTGACAGCATCCAGGGACCTGCGTACACCATGGCGGCCTTCCCCGATGACAGTTCCTGGGCTGTCCTAATGTCGGAAGCATTGCGGTATTCCGGGTTTATATAATCCTGTGCCCCAAGATTCCGGTAATCGGCAAGCATCTGCCGGGTGCGTTTGGCAGTCCACTGCACTTCTCCGTCCTCTGTAACCATATAATTCCTGAACAGGTAATCTGCCCAGTATTCCATATGCCGCACATCGGCCGCCCCCAGGGCCAGGGGGTTGCGGCCTGCATCCTTTACCTGTTGGCAGATTTGGAGGAAATCCTCATATGTGTCAGGTTCAGACAGCCCCAGTCCATCAAAGATATCTTTATTGTAAATGATTCCCAGCGTCGTGGCATACCGGGGTACACCATAACACACTCCTTCATATATTCCCGGATTTTCCACCAGGGCAGAAACTCCTTCCGGAACCGGCGCCAGAAGCCCTGCGGCAGCCAGGGTGGAGGTTTCCTGTATTTCCACAATATCAAAGAATTCCTTTTGGGCCGCCAATATTTTCAGGGACTCAAGGTGGGATTGGCACTTATTTTCCGGCATACTGTAAAGCTCCACCTCTATATCCTCATTTTCCCTCATGAACGCCTCTGCCGTGTCCTCAACCACTCTTTTCCATTTAAGGTCGCTGGCGGAGTATACCAGGCGGAGTTTGACCGGATTGGAAATCCGATCTGAGCTGACAGCCAGTCCGGTATACGGTTTATGGACCGCACCGCCTTCACCTGATAGTGTCATCCGGGCGGAGCAGGCGGACAGCGTGATTACCGGAAGCATGATGGCTGATAGAATGGAGATGGACGTGAGGAGGAAACGGACGGCACCAGATTGAATGGCGTTGGAACACCCGGAGGTAAATTGTATGGCATCGGAGCATGGTTCGGAAAGCCGTTGTCCTCCGGCACCCTGAGTTTTAGCACTTTGGTTCCTCCAGCGTGCTGCATTTCCCATCCGTCCTCTGCCTTTGTGCCCTGCTTCTCCCGCTGGGTTTCCTGTATTTGCTTGGGTTCTGCTATTACTTCCCTTTAAAATCCTCATTAATCCGGCGTACATTCTTATACCCCACAGCCTTAGCCGCCTCATTTGCCTTATCATCCGTGTTACCAAGCAGCTTTACGGCTCCCTTCTTCCTTATATCTGTTAGATAGTTCCTGGGATTCTCCCCTGTATTCTTCCTATAAAAGCTGTTGAAATACCGTCTTCCGTGTGATTGGCTCCAGCTCAGATCCGTTCCAGCGGCTTCAGTATTCAATCTTTTACCCCCATAGACTACCGCTTTCTTGGCATAGGAGAGTTCCTGATGCCTGTCAGTGAAAATTATCTTGTAACCGGTCCCTGATGGTTATCCTTTGCAGTATAGGGATTCCCGTTTTCATTGTTCTTATGTGAAATTATGGCATGGTAGCGGGCAATATCTGATGTTATCCGCACTTCATACCTCCCTCAACCTGAGTTTATTGTCAATGAATTCATATTGAATCAATTTCACGGATGACCAGATACATGATATGGCAGGCCGGCAGCCTTTTGTATAGTATCTTACACATTCCCGGTCTTTTTTCCGTCTGACGGAATCTGAAAAACCTGACGCCACTACATATGCCTCAATCATGGAATAGTCACCGTACGCATATTCTCCCTGAATCCAATCCACATATTTCATTATCTGTCCAATGACATCATCCGTTGCCTCGTCCTTTTTTATCTCCACTACAAGATACCTGGATTTCGTCCTGTATCCCGGAATATACCTGTACCCGAATATATCCATTTTATCCATATAATCAATCGCCTTAAACGGTGAGGCAACCACCTGATGGGAAATATAATCCCACTTTCCCATTGGTGTGCTGTTATCTTCTGACAGCAATTCACACAGTGCGGCTTCAATCGCCATCTCATGATTAATCTTATTTCCTTTTGCACATGAAAGAAGTATGTTATCCGCTGTCAGCCGGTACTGTTCTGTATTATTATCCCTGATCCGATTATGTAATGTATCAGAATATGGATATGCATTTTCATTACGAAGCAGGTCTTCTTCATTTCTTTTTAAAATAATATCCATCAATGCCTGATTCTCATCATCATCCACTTTAATAAATGAAACCTTCCACATTGCCCGCAGCATGCGGAACCTGTCCGGATTGCTGTTTAAAGCATCATCCATATCCACTCCGTTTAAAAAGAACAGAGGCGCTGGCTCAAACACACACAAACAGCGGTTATTGGCAGTTCCTTCGTCCAATAGCGGTTCCAGTTCCCCATAGTTTTTCTTTGAATAATCAACCGGCCGGTCCGCACCAACATAATTTAAATACCTGCACTCTGAATTAATTTCAATCAGTTTCCCAATACCGTATATTTTCCTCTTAATAAAAAAATAAATGCTGTCACCGGGTTTCATGCTAAGATAATCAGCAAATGTCCCTTCGTGATGCGTCATCCAATTTCCCTTTGGTGCACTGAGATTGGTGCTGTATGTTCCTGTCTTTACGCAATATGTAAGAGAGTCAACATCACTAAGTGTCATTATATATCCAGCCATAAAGCCACCTCCTTTACCTATCCCTGTCTCCCTGCGCCCAGATGTGTTTCCCGATTCCTTCCCGCCCCATGCACACCTCACTTTGCATTATATTGAAATGTATAAAACGGGACATGCAGGGAACGAAAATCAACCGTCAATCGTCCCCTGCACACATACCTGTGCCAGAACCGGAAATACATTCAGGCGGATATGGATTATCTTTCTGTACCGTCCGTTCCGGTCTTGGCAAAGTAATCCATCCTTAACACATATCTTAAAATGAAATGCAATCCAAAATCTTACCATATGCAATGGGGTGCTTTTTTATCTACTTTACCGCAAAAACACTGGAAAGAAAAGGATAATCTTATATCATCCTTAAATTCATGGGAATAGGATGAATTCCATCCTGTCTTCATGAATCATCCAACGCTGACTTTATGGGTTACCCAACATTATCTTCACGAATTATCCGGCGCTGTTTTTGGTGTATAAACCGTTTCCTTCCCGTTCATCCTGATTAAAACCGACTTTCCCGGAATCTCCTGATTTCCGTATGTAAAAGGTCCATCATTAAAATTAGCCGCTGCCTGTATCTTATCCCCATACTCCGTCATCTGCACGGAACCGTCTTCTTTCAGATACTGAAAACCGGTCATTTCCCGTGTGACAGCATTCCGGCTGAATTCGGACCATACCGCATTATGTCTTACTATATCGTCCTTATATTTCTCCCACTGGACGGCGTCCAGATGATAAAGGGGCGGAACATTATAAAGGACTTCCCGCAGCATGCGTGTTCCGGTCTGGTCTTTGATTTTGAAAGTTGACCAGTCCCAATGATAGCTGGTAATCACGGAGTCATTATAGACCAGTTTAAATAGAGGCACATCAAACCTGGGGTCTGCGAACAGTGTCTGATATCTGCTTTTTACGGGAATCCGTCTGGAGAAATGCTCCGCCACCCCACCGTCCGGATTATAGTATTTCCCTATAAAATATTCACTGTCCCTGTTTTCCTTCATATCGTCATCCATCCACGAAAAGCTCTGCATCTCAATCCCATGTGCAAATGCAATGGTAGAAGCCGCAAAATCATGGCCGCCCTCAGAGCCGATGACCATACCATAGGTATCACGGATATATGCCATCCGTTCCAGCCGTGCCTCCAGGTCCTGCTGCTGCGTGGTAATATGGTCCAGTGTATAATCATCATAAATCTCCCCGGTAGCATCACAGTCAATAAACCAGGAATTAAACGGAAGTCCATTTCCCATGATATCCAGCATCCGTTCCACTACAGCAGGAAGTGACAGGACCGGATTCAGCTTGCGCCCCACACCCTTAAATCCCTTTATCTTCTCTCCGTTCCTATCCTCCACCGCTGCCCGGTCATACAGGGATGTATCCTCAAATGCGGCCGTTATCCACTGCTCACTGCCAGGTTCATGTATGGAGTGATAGGAATCATAGCTGCCAATCAGGTAGCCCTGGTTTACCGCCTCCTCCACAAGTTCCGGTTTCGCATATGCCTGTTCCCAGCTGTTAAGCCCAATCCACGCCTGGCTGATGCCGGAATCCTTCATCTGCCGTATCAGTCCCACCGTATCCTGGTCCATCCAATCAGAAGGATTACCGAATACATCCGGAAGGTTTGCGGACAGGAGATATTTGTTAACCTGGATTTGATTGGATTCGTTCAGGTTTTCATATCCCGGGGCCAGAAGCGATGCCAATTCAGGGGAGGATGTGGTAAATGCATGCCGGAGGGCGGACGGTGCATCGGAGGGTACAGTGGACGGGACGGTGGATGGCGCATCCGGCGGGGCGGTAGACGGCGCATCGGGCGGGGCGGTGGATGGCGCATCAGGCGGGGCGGTGGATGGCGCATCAGGTGGGGCGGTGGATGGTGTGTAGGACGATTCATAAGGCAGTGAAGACAGTTGCCAATAGAATTCCGGCAGTTTCAATACTCCGCTGAGATAACTGCATACCAGATGTTTCTGGTAGTCCGCAACATAATCCTGGGATTGGATTTCATCCAGGGCCGCTTTGATTTCATTTCCATTCTCCACCTGGGATGAAAATGATATAAGGTAATTCATGAACGGCGACCCTATTGCGGTACGGAAGGCCGGCCAGTTCACGTCCTCGGGGGAAATGAGCCGCTCGCCCCAAAGATATATGAATGGTGCGCCGTAAAGCTTCCTTATCATCGGATTAGATTCTGCCTTTTGTTCCAATGTGACAAACCGGTCCGTTTCCTTCACATACTTACGGTAGAGCTTCGCCGCAGAGACAGGGTCATTGTCCGTAAGATAGATGCGGAACCGCTTTGTCCTGTCCGTATCAATAGCCGGAAACCCATTATTCAGTGAAAAGGTCAAATCCGGATTTTGTCTGAAACCTATTTTTGTGTGGAATGGGTCTTCCATGATGAACAGGACCGCGTAATCTCCAGCGGATGATATCCAAAAGGGCATGGAAAACTGCTCAAGGACGGAAAATTCCCTAGCAGGAGGATTGGATTGTCCTGCCATATTGGACTGGTCTGCCGGATTGGACTGGCCTATCTGCCCCGCCAGATAATCCTTCCAGACCGAATCATCTGCCGGTACCCGCTTTCCCTCACCAAATGGGAAATAATAGCTGTCCGCAGATATTTCCGGCCATGTAAAGGCATTGTCACGGTCTGTCTCCGAGGTAATCGTAACACTGAGGTAATCGTCTTCAGGGGTAACGGAGACAGCAATCCCATCTTCCTGATACCGCCATGAGACTTCCTCGTCCCTTTTCCGGTAATCTTCCACCACCCTCTCCTGAAGCGGTAAAGCTGCCCGCACTGAACCATCCGCTGTAAACAGTTCAATCGCAAATGTTTCCGAATCCACCTCATACTCAAATGCCATGCCCATGGCTTCCCCAAAATCAGAAGCTTCTTCCTGTTCCCGAAGGACGGCGGGCACCTTCGCCGCATCCGCCCCCTTACTGTCTGCAATGGGATTATGAATCCCGCACCCGGTCAGGCATACCGCAAAAAGCATGCATGCACCCCGGAATATAAAACCTGGTTTTGTCATGTCAATCTCCTTATCATTTTTATACTTCAGACCCAGTATAATAAGGGGATGTTACATTCATTTGACAAAATCAGGTTTTAAAAAATAACCGTAAATTTTATTCTCCCGTCTTCTGCGGCACAATTTATCCCATAACCGCATTGTTCTGCAATCTTTTTTACAATAGGCAGCCCCAGTCCGGTACCGGACAGATTTTGATTGCGGGAGGACTCCCCGACATAGAATGGTTCCCATATTCTGTCTAAATCCAGATTTACCGCCTGCATCTGGTTGGATATGGTAAAATGACAGCCACCGTCATTTCCATACAGACGTATTTCAATCCCAGGCCCGGACTCTGACGCATATTTAATTGCATTGGACAGCAGGTTGGAGAAAATAGTTGAAACAAGTTCTGCATTTCCCCTGATATGCTGATTTGGTTCTATTGATGCGGATAGCTCCAGCTTTCTCTGAACAGCAGATATCCTCTGTTCCTCAACCTGTTCCTGTAACAGGCGGTCAAGGGCAATGGTCTCTTCCGGATATTCCTTCTGCCCAATCCGTGACAACCCCAATAACTGTTCTGTGAGCCGGGCCATTTTCGCATTCTGGCGGATAATGGTGTCTAAAAATGTCCCGTCATCCAGCCCATCCTGTATCCCTGACGCATAGGTGCCAATCAGCGAGATGGGCGTCTTCAGGTCATGGGCCACATTGTCCAGCAGCGCCTCCATCTGCCGGTTCTTCCCAAGCAGCATGTCCTGATATTCCTTAATACTTTGGCTCATCCGGTTCATACTGCCGGCCACTGTCTCCAGTTCATCATTGGTACGGATTACCAGCCTGCTGCCATAATCCTGCCCGGAAATCCTGCGTGAAAACTCCTCCATCTCCTTTAATGGGTTGGTGATGTGCCTCACCAGGATATACATGAGGACTACTGCAACCACGAATGAAATGGACAGAAGGATAATCAGGAACTGATTCAAGATGCCAACGGTTTCCTCGGTATTGGGAACCACCGCGGCAATGGCGAACATGCCTTTATCTGTAAACATATACTCAGCCAGAATCCCATACTTCAATTTTTCCTGCTGATAAAGGCGCAGCTTCATGCCGTGTTCCACCGCATCCTGGTAATCCTGTTCCCAAAGCCAGAACTTCTGGAAGCCTAATCCCTTTTGCCGGAACTGTTCGCGCAGTTCATTGCTGAGGGCTTCACTGTCCGATGTGTTGCCTGAATATACAATCAGGACCTTTTCCTGTTCTTCCAGGATCCTGACAGCAGTTTCCGGCGTTGTACCGCTTTCCAAAAGGGTAATCAGCTGACTTCCAATGTCCTGGATATAATGTTTTTGACTGCGCAGGTAGTATTTCCCTACAATCTTTGAGTTCACTGCAAGGGAAAGGATTAGGGTGAAGGCCATAATCAACGCTGTTCCATAGATGAACTTTTTCCATAATTTATTCATAGGTCTGGTTTTCTGTTTGTGTCTGGCCGGATAAGTGGCCATATACTGGTTCGTGTGGTTGTCTGTAAGTTCCGTTATCTAAGTCAGCAACCACCCGTTCAACTGGTGGTTTGCCATTAGCCCCCAAAAGGGCTATCTTACTGCTCTCCCCAAAGGGCGGTGTCGCAAGCACCGTTATTGGTCCGCTACAAAGCCGTACCTCTCGAATCTTCTTTTCGTGACTCTTCTGCCTGCGCTTTTGTATACTTCGATACTGCTTCATCGGTAATATCACCAACTATTTCCATTTAATTCCCTCGTGCCCAAAATACTTTTTCCACTTACTTTGCAATTCGGGGTGTCTGTCGTATAGCATGAGTATACTTTTTCCTTTCAGATTTCCCATAAAATTCGAAATACTTATCTTCGGCGCGATTGCTACGCTTAAATGTACATGATTTATACACACTGCTCCTGCTATGACTTCCACTTACCCGCATTGTTCCACCGCTTCACACCTTTCATTACTTACAAGGCATTTCCAACGAGTATGTGATAAGCTTCCATTGTCCATTTGGACCTCCTCCTGTGCTTGAGTTTGGCTTGCGACACCATTCTCATTTTAGCATAGGAGGATTTTTATTGATATGCTCACCGTTCTACCTGGAATCTGGCATTACTGCTTTTGAATTAACCGCTTCCAGTATAATCCGTAACTACTGTGCAAATGCGTCATGAAAGAATGTTTCCAATTTATCAAATGGGATGATGTCCATCCGATCGTATAAATCTGTATGGGAAGCGCCGGGGATAATCATCAGCTCCTTATTATCTCCCTGTAACAGCTTATATGCTTCCTGGCTATACATAAGAGAATGTGCTTCTTCCCCGTGTACAAGCAGAACAGCACTGCGGATTTCCGGAGCATATTCAAACAGCCGCATATTCATCAGAGAACCGCTGGCAGTTGCCGCCCAGCCATTATTTGCATTGACGGAACGGGGATGATAACCGCGCCCGGTCTTGTAATATGCAACATAATCTTTCACATATTGAGGCGCTTCTTCCGGAGCCTCTTCGGGAAGTCCTCCTCCCATTGTGTAAAAACCGTTTTTATAGTCCTCTGTTCTTTGATGATTGTAAGCTGCACGGGCCTCGTATCTTCCATCTTCATCCACAGAATCAAAATATCCCAGCGCCGTATTTCTGCTCATATCATACATCGTCATTACTGCCGTTGCTTTTATTCTTGTATCAAGTGCTGCAGTCTGCACTGCCATGCCACCCCAGCCGCAGATACCGATAATTCCAATTTTTTCAGAATCAACATTTTCCTGTGTGGAAAGAAAATCAACAGCCGCTTGGTAATCTTCAACATTAATATCCGGAGAATTGAAATCCCTTGGATATCCAGCACTCTCTCCTGTAAAAGAAGGGTCAAATGAGATAGCCAGAAATCCTCTTTTTGCCAGTTCCTGTGCATAAAGCCCGGAACTCTGCTCCTTCACTGCGCCAAAAGGACCACAGACCGCAATGGCCGGAAGCTTTCCCGTATATTCTTTCGGTTCGTAAAGATCCGCAGCCAGAGTAATACCGAAATGATTAACAAATGTTACCTTTCTATGGTTTACTTCCTCACTGAGCGGAAAAACCTTATCCCATTCATCCGTGAGTTCGATTGGCTCCATTTTTATGCTAACATCCTTCATGTTCCCATAATTCATTGTCATCGCATCTCCTTCCTTTTCTGCCTGTGCAGATGTTTCTGTTTGTGCCGTTGTTTCTGCCTGTGCCGCCGCTTCCGTCTGTGCTGATTCTGTCTGTGCTGATTCCGTCTGTGCTGATTCCGTCTGTGTCCCAGGCTTCGCACCGCATGCCGCCATGGATGCCATCATGGCTACACAGCCTGTAACTGCTAAGGTTCTCCTCAATAATTTTTTCATTTCTTCCTCCAACTGTTTTTTAGTTTTTAGTGAATCATCGGCATTCGCCAAAATTCCGTTTACATACCCTCCATCCACTGACGCAACGATGTCTCAGACTCGCGGCCATTCAACAGCTTTCCGTTTTTAATGACAGCGCCAGGGCAACTGTGCGACAGCTCCGATGCTGTTCTCCCCAGTCCACTTCCGCCTGATGTGGCGAAAAGGATGATTGTCTTGCCAGCAAAATCGTAACTCTCCAGAAAGGTCTGAATGATGGTTGGCGCAGTATACCACCAGATAGGAAAACCCAAAAGAATCGTATCATGCTCCGAAATAGGGGCCGCGTGATCAGCCAACTCCGGACGGTGGGATTTATCACTCATTTCCACCGAACTGCGGGATTTCTTATCGTTCCAGTTTAAGTCTGCCGAAGTGTAGGGAACGGCAGGTTTGATTTCGTACAAATCCGCCATTACAGCTTTGGCGAGATTAGCCGCCGCTTTGGCAGTAACGCCGCTGGCAGAGAAATAGGCTACTAAAATCTTACTCATTAAAAATCCTCCCTTATTCCATTTTCTTTTCCCAATAACGAATTACATTCAATCCAGTCTGATTAAGCCATGTCTGAATCTCACTGGTATTTCCAATCCGCCTTCCCTGAAGTACTGTAGAATCAGGACACAAGCCACGTATTGTCTGCATACTTGTACCAATCCCGCTTCCACCACTGGTGCAAAACGGTACAATTGTCTTACCTGTAAAATCATAAGACTCCAGAAATGTATCGATCACCATAGGCGCATCTCCATGCCAGATGGGATATCCCACAAATATCGTATCATAAGTTTCCATCTGCTCTATCCGGGTAATCAGCGCCGGTCTTGCATTAGAATGAAGTTCCCGTTCTGCACGGTCAAGGGTTGTTTCGTAAGAACCGCTATATGGGGCTTCTGCCTCTAATTCCACAAGCCTCCCACCCGTCAGCTGTTGGATCTGTTGTGCCGCCTGCTCTGTTGTTCCTGTCCTTGTGAAATAGACAATTAACACATTTTCTCCTTTTGCAGTAGTTTCTGAACTGGCAGGCGTATTTTGCACAGCCCTGGTTTCCACACCGCTTGCCGAAATCCAGGCACCATTCTCATTAACACGGTATCCATCCGGAGTCATGGTATTGGAAAGCATCCATCCATTACCGTCAAAATAATAACATTCCGCAATTCCGTCCTGATTTCCATCCAGCCACTGCCAGCCATTCTGTACATAAGTACCATCTTCATTGTCGTACCACCATCGGTTTTGATTTGCTCCCTCTCCAGTTTTCCAAGCACCTGCAAACGCAGTCACAGACATTGTCATGCTTATGAGAAGCGTAAGCAATAGCAGCCATGCTCTTTTCATTATTTTCTTTCTCCTCTCAAATAGGAATAGGCCGGCATCTCAGACAATATCGGTTTAAATCTCGTATAGTCAATCTTACCGTCCTCATTTAACAGCTTTTCTTCCCTGTCCAAGCTCCGTTTCAGCAATTTCTCCCCAGCTCGTATGCCATCTTTGGGTAGCCGGTACTGTTTGTCATGGAAGGACTTCCACAGCCTTTGCCCAATACCATTCCGGCGTCCTGGAAATTGAGATACTTGACAAGTGTGCGGTAGTGGGCCTCCAATGCATCAAATGTCCAGTCATCCGCATTCCACGCAACCGTAAGCAAAGCAGATTTCATGTTCTTCCTGTTAATACTGCTGTTGTAAGCACAGAATCGGTCTACCACCGTTTTTAACTGCGCCGACATTCCGAAGTAATATAAAGGCGTGGCCAAAACAATCATATCAGCACTCAGGATTGCCTCCTTAATCTGCCCGTTATCATCCTTCTGAACGCAAGGGCCGTTGTACCCGCAAGCGACACAGCCTGTGCAGGCCTTTACCTTTTTATCCCTTAGATCAATCCTCTCAACAACGTGTCCGGCCTCCATTGCGCCCTTTGTAAAGCGCTCTGTCAAAATACTGGTAGAACCGCTTTTATTGGGACTTCCCTGTAAAACTACAATCTTCATGTTCCCTTTACCTCCTTCCATTGTTCATTTCACCTTATTATCTTCAAGCCATGTACTCACATCCGATGACAGGGACGAGCCGCCTGAATAGCTAACCGCCAGTCCCTCGCCAATCATTGCGTCCGGTGTCAGCTTTGCAATCACAGTCAGACTCTGCCCAAATCTGCCGCCGCCATGGCTGCAAAATGGGATGATTGTCTTCCCTTTAAAGTCATATTCTTCCAGGAACGAAGCGACCGGCATTGGAATGGATGCCCACCAGTTGGGATATCCAAGCAGAATGGTATCATACTGCTCCATGTTTTCCACCTGATCCGCCAGCTTTGGCCGTGCCTGAGCATTTTGATCCCTCTGCGCTTCTTCCAGCACTGTATTGTAATCCCTGGAATAGGATTCCACACAGGTAATTTCAAAGAGATCCGCTCCTGTCTGTACCGCAATTTCTTTTGCAATCCCTCTGGTATTTCCTCCCCAGCTAAAATAAGCGATTAAAACCTTTCCGGCATTCGTCTCTTTTTGCATTGACCGGCCGCTTACAAGAACACCTCCCTCCGGCACCGCTCCTCTCACAAGACGAACGCCCACATTATAAGCGCCGCGTCCTCCCTGGGCGGTTGCACGATAAGCGGAACGCACATTCTTTGCAAAGTCATTCCAGCCTCCTCCTCTGCTGATATGGAGGTTTCCTGTATCTGCTCCTGCAGGATTTGTCTGCTGGCTGCTGCCATACGCTCCATATAAATCCCAGACCCATTCCCCAACATTGCCATGCATATTATAGAGCCCATAGCTATTTGGTTCAAAGCTGTCCACCGGAACGGTTTCATACCTGGACGTTCCGGGGCGTGTTTCTAAGTTGCTCTGGTTAAAATAGTTATCCTCAATCATATAGGGGTAGTTCCCCCAATAGTTGCATTCCTCTGAACTGATGGAGTCCTCTGTATGAAAGGGTGTTGTTGTCCCCGCGCGGCAGGCATACTCCCACTCTGCTTCTGTTGGGAGACGGTAACCGTCAGCACTACGGTTCCAGAAAATCTCATTTCCATCTATCTGATATGCCGGGATCAATCCCGCCTGTTCGCTCATCAGGTTGCAGTAAGTAATGGCATCCACCCATGAAATGCTATCTACCGGCAGTTCAGAACCTTCAAAACTGCTGGGATTATTTCCAGTCAGCGCTTCATAGTCCTCCTGTGCCACTTCATAGGGACTCATATAGAAATCGCTGACCGTAACCGTATGCTGCTGTTCATCATCCCCTCTCCACGCTTCACTCTCCGGACTTCCCATCAAAAACGTTCCACCGGAAACCAAGACAAAACCATCGTTTATTTCTGTCTGACTTTCCTTTTCCTCCTGTTTCTGATTGACTGATTGTGAGAGATTTTCTTCTGCTTCCACAGGAGGCATGGCTTCCCATGAACCGGCTGGGGACATACGGTTTCCTCTCATCAGCCAGAAAATAACACCTATACAGACCAGGATTGGAATTAAGAAAGTGAGATATTTTGCCGTCTTATGTTTCATGCCGTTCCCTTTTAATCCTTTCATTTGTTTCTGTCCATAGTAACCGGCTGTTATAAACAATCCCATAATGGAAAGTGTTTCTAAAAAAAACATAGCAGCCGGCTTCGTTTCATCCCAAAAGACAAAGGCCGTTTTTAAGAACAGATAGTCTGGCATGTCCTGCTGTATAAAAGCATAGATACCGAATATGGAAATTGCGGCTGCCAGGCCTCTGGCAAGCCAGGTCAGTCCGTCTTCTGCTTCTGATTTCTTCCGAAACTTTGTTCCCAGTCTTACCACCATCCCCCAATGCATCCCGGTATGCAGGGACATCAGGATCAGCCCCCAATGGGAAGCAAACAGGTGAAGTCTGCGGGACAGAATCATGCCTCCTGAAACAGGCAGCCACTCGAATACAAATCCACTCATCATGATGCCGCTGATTATTAAAACAGACATATCTGCAAAAAGGAGCAAATTCATAACCGTGCCAAGGCTGCGAAGCGGTGTGTAGTTCCCTTTCCCGATATTTTTTAACCAATTTATGTTTAACAGATGATGGAGGAGCAGCACAACGGCCATCGCCGTCCCAAGCCATTCATGAAATTCCTGACCGGTCAATATTTCTGCCATCAAAACAGGAAGCATGACAAGCAGGCATACATCCACCATCCTCTTTAACTCTGCCGTCTTCACCGGGCCATCACATCCAGTGAAAGACCATCAATCCAGCTCACCATTTCCTCATGTGAGATATCACTGCTAAGCCGTTCCCCATCCAGCCAGGTTACATCCGAGGCTGCAAGGTCATGCAGATTTCGTGCGCTGGCGCCAATCCCGCTGCCTCCGGAAGTACAGAATGGAACAATCGTCTTTCCGCTGAAATCATAAGATTCCATGAAGGTATCGATGATACGCGGCGCTTCTCCCCACCAGATGGGATAGCCCAGAAAGATTATTTCGTACTGGTCCATATCCTCCACACTGCCGGAGATTGCAGGGCGGGCGCCTTCATCATTCTGTTCTCTGGTGCTCCGGCTGTTGTTGTCACTATAATTCAAGTCTTCTGATGAATACGGGATTTCCGGTACGATTTCATATAAATCTCCCCCGGTAACTTCAGAGATATATCCTGCCAGGGTCTTCGTAGTTCCCGTCGCGGAAAAATATGCGACCAGAATATCAGGACCAGCTTCCCTGCCGGTTTCCTCCGTAACGGAGGCGTTCTCCCCGCTGCCGCTCTGCAGAGGTTCCGTTTGCTGTACCTCTTTGCCGGTTTCCTGTGAAGAAGCTGGTGCCGTTGTGCCAGGAGCAGGCACACTGCCCTGACTGCCGCAGGCAGTCACAGCAAACACCATGGAACAGGCCCAGATGAACGATAGTATTTTTTTCATTGCAGAGTCCTCCTCATCTCTTTGAACCTTACTTATGTGCTTTTTGAATTTTGTACCGCAAATAGTCCACGCGGTCTAACTGTTTCTGTTTAAAATGGAGTTCGTCAAGAGTCGCTCCCCGTTTTTTGTTTAACATATCCAGCCGTTCTTTTTCAGTTGAATCCCCTTCCAGAAGAAGGCGCATATAAGACTCAACCTCGCTGTTGTCAAACCCAACGTCATGGAGCGTCATAATCATACTAAGCCTTTGTATATCCTGGTCATCGTACTGCCATACCCCCATCACTTTCTTTACTTCATCACACAGCCCCCAGTTTTCATATTCCTTTAAAACTTCAACCGGAATATGATACCGTTCACTTGCTTCATTGATTGTCATAGTTCCACCTCGCTTTTTACTCATGAAAATAAGGATGCTCCATTCAGGAACACCCTCATCTTAATCCTTTTATGTTGTAATGTCTAATGCCTATATTTTATCATCAGATATTACTTTTTCGTATTGCTTTAAAAACTTTATAAAACTGCTGGCGGCAGGGGAAAAGACCTGCTCTTTTTTCCAGGCCAGGGCTGTACTGCTTTCAAGAGAAGGGTACAGAGGAATAAAGCGCAGATGTTCAAACGTACAGTTCAGCTTAATTCCAAGCACGATACCCAGGCGATTCTCCGCAAGCATCGCTTCATTGTATAGCAGATTACCGGTCGCAATAATTTTCACCTGGGTGTTTAAATCACCAAGCCATTTTCCAATACTGCTTTTCAGAAATTCCCCTTTTGCAATGATTAACTGTCTGCCGATTAGATCCTCCGGCTGAATCCATTCCTTTTGTGCCAGGTCAGAATCCGCACATACCCAGGCTCCCCAGCGTTCCTTTACCGGCATGGAAACAAAATCATATTTGCGGATGTCAATGGGTTCTGCCATCAATCCTATGTCCAAAAGCCCTCTTTCAATATGGTCATGGACATTTTCCGCATTTCCACTGTAAATCTCATACTGGACCAGGGGATGCTTCTCCGAAAAAGAAGAAATAATCTGAGCCAGTAATCTGGTGGCCTGAAACTCTCCGCTGCCAATACAAATTTTTCCGGTAAGTTCCTCGTCTCCCTGCAGCAGCTCCTGACGTGTTTTCTCTGCCATGGACAGCATTTCCTGCGCCCGGTGCTTCAGTATCATGCCAGATTCAGTTAGGATGATATTATGATTGCTTCTGGTAAAAAGCTCTACCCCCAGTTCTTCCTCCAGCTGTGCAATCTGACGGGATAAGGTGGGCTGAGTAACATGGAGCATCTGCGCCGCCCTTGTAAAATTCTCCTCTCTGGCTACCGCCAGAAAATAATTCAACACCCGAAGTTCCATGTTCCCGCCCCCCTTTTCATGTCATTATATCAGAATACAAAGCCTCTATCAATATTAACTCAAGTCGCTCCCATTGGTGGCAATCACTTTCTGATACCAGTAAAAACTGTCTTTGCGTTCCCTGCTCAAGTCACCGGTTCCGTCGTCAAATTTATTGACATAAATAAAACCATATCGTTTCGCCATCTCGCCAGTGGACAGGGAGACAAGGTCAATGCAGCCCCATGGGGTATACCCGATTAAGTCAACGCCATCGGCAATCGCTTCGCCCATCTGCCCGATGTGCTGACGCAGATAGTCAATGCGGTACTCATCATGTATCTTTCCATCCTCTGCCTTCACATCATGTGCTCCCAAACCGTTTTCGACCACCATTAGCGGAATCTGGTAACGGTCATAAATCTCGTTCAGCGTCCAGCGCAAACCTTTGGGGTCAATCTGCCATCCCCAGTCAGAAGCTTTCAAATAGGGATTTTTCGCCCCTCCCAACAGATTTCCGGCGGCGCACTCTACAGAAGGGTCAGTGGAAACACAGAAAGTCATGTAATAGCTGAATGTGTAAAAATCAACCGTCCCCTTTTTCAGTTCTTCCAAATCCCCCGGCTCCATCTTAATCTCCACATTATTTTCTGCGAAGAAACGTCTGGAATAGCTGGGATAACTGCCTCGCACCTGAACATCAGAGCAGAACCAGTTCACCATCCTCATATGGCTTTGGACTGCCAACACGTCATCCGGATTACAGGTATAAGGATAGTCCGGTAAAAATGCAATCATGTTTCCCATCTTAAATTGAGGATAGTTTTCATGGGCATGGTTCACAGCACGGGCCGACGCCACAAACTGATGGTGCAGCGCCTGATAACGTGTCTGCATTGTGACGGGAGCTTCCAGGGAAGGACCTGTATATCCCTGAACGGTGCTGATTGCAATCGTTGTTCCTGTGAACAGCGTACCGCAGTTAATCTCATTGAAAGTCAGCCAATACTTCACCTTATCCTTATAACGCTCGAAGATGACCTTACAATAATTCATATATAAATCAATCAGACGGCGGTCAGCCCAGCCGTTGTATTTCTCTACCAACGCATACGGGAGTTCATAATGGGAAATTGTCACCAAAGGCTCAATATGATGCTTCCTGCAGCAGTCAAACACCTTATCATAATAAGCCAGCCCTTTCTCATTCGCTTTTTCTTCTTCACCGGTAGGAAAAATCCGGGTCCAGTTGATGGACAGGCGAAATACCTTAAATCCCATTTCAGCAAATAGAGCGATGTCCTCTTCGTAATGGTGATAAAAATCTATGGCTTCATGGGTAGGATAAAACAGTTCCGAATCCAGGCTGGAATCAACTCTCCGCGGGACCGTATGACTCCCATTGGTGATAATATCAGGAACACCGATTCCCTTTCCATCTTCATTCCAGCCACCTTCACACTGATGGGCAGCAACTGCGCCGCCCCATAAAAAATTTTCAGGAAATTTCATATTCTTAGCCTCCAATCACAATTTTATCATTTTCTATCTCAACTTTGCCAACTTCGCTTTCATTGGCAACTAATACCGGTGTAATAACCGGGCAGCCGGCAGCCTTAATCCCATCTATATCAAACTCCAGCAGCAGCTGTCCCTTTTTAATTTTATCTCCATTACCGACATGGGCCTTAAATGGTTTCCCATTCAGTCCAACCGTTTCAAGTCCCACATGAATCAGCAGACTGACCCCATTGCTCGATTCCAGGCCCATGGCATGTAAGGTTTCAAATATGGTTACGCAGGTACCGTCAAACGGCGCATACACTTTTCCTTCTGAAGGTTCAACCGCAAATCCCTTGCCAAGTATACCGCTGGAGAATGTTTCATCAGGTACCTGGCTGATTGAAACAACCTTTCCCGGTACAGGAGACTCGATGATAAGTTTCTCATGGGCTGCTGTTTCGCTGCCTGACGTTATCTGTGCAGAGTCAGAAGCAGGGACTGCCTCATCTTTATGTAAAACGTAAGCAAGCATAAATGATACCACAAACGGAACTACAACGGCCAGAAGCGGAGGGATAAAATTCGGAGCTTCCGGATTCACCATTCCAAGGACAGCAAATACCCCAAGACCGAAACTATACATTTTCGTACCTGTCAGCATAATGATAGCCCCGGTAATACCCGCTCCGGCACAGGACAATACAAACATTTTAATGCGCGGAAGAGTCACTCCATAAATGGCTGGTTCTGTAATCCCGAACAGACCGGAAATAAACGCCGGGAGCGCAATGGATTTCAGCTTCCTATCCCTGGTTTTGCAGTAAATCCCCAATACAACACCAGTCTGTGCAAAGCAGACCAGGCAGGACATTGCCATGACTGCGTCCGGATTTCCTTCCAGAAGACTCATGAAAGAAAATGATGTCAGCGCAGTGTGGATACCAAATAAAACCATAACCTGATACAATGCGGAAAATATAATACCGGCAAGCAGCGGAACTGTATCCAGCAAGGCGGTAATCCCCGTGTTCACCAGACTGCCCGCCAGATTGACGGCCGGTCCAATCAGGGTAAATCCAAACGGAATAACAACCGCCAGGGTAATTACCGGTGTCACGAAATTGGCAACCACTTTGGGTATGTATTTGTTTAGCCATCTTGCCAGCGGAATCGCAACGGCCGTAACTGCGATAACCGGCAGAAAGGAACTGGTATATGTGGCGTTAATTGTATGTCCAAACAATTCCAGGTTCACACCGTTAATCGTGGGATAGCAGAGGATTGCGCCAATGAGGGCACCCAAAAATCCATCCCCCTTTAACGTCTTTGCCAGATTCATTCCCAGGAAAACCGGAAGGAAGAAAAATATTGCATCTCCCATTGCGCTAATGATTAAATCCAGTCCGCTTCCGGACGGAATCATGCCAGTCATCTGAAGTACTGTCTGCAATCCTTTTATGATACCGCCTGCACAGATCATATTCAGGCAGGGAAGAACAGCGCCGACAATCATATTCAGTACACGCATGGCCGGATTCACTTTCTTTTCTTCCTCTGCTTCCGTTTCGCTTCCTGCTCCATCCTGCATTCCCAGCTGCACACAGACCGCATCATACACATCTTCCACCGCATCGCCGATGACCGTCATATATTCACCGCCTCCATGAACAACGGAAAGCACCCCTTCCAGATTCTTTACAATCTCATCGTCGGCCTTGCTTTCATCCTTAAGCCGGAAACGAACACGGGTAATGCAATGACGGACGCTGTTGATATTCTCTTTACCGCCTATATTAGCGATAATATTCTTTGCTACTTCATCATAATTCAGATTTTTCTTCTTTACCATATGACCCTCTCCCATCAATATAAATATGAACCTCTCCTATGATTTCTCTTTGTTTGCTGTTTCAGACTGCTGCTTTAACTGATAAATCAGATAATCCAGGCAATCCAAGTTCCCTTGTCGCTCATGAATCTTATTTAGAAGAGCTCTCCGATGTGCAGACAAAACTGTAATTAATTCCTTCATTTGTCCGTTATCATATGCCTCCAGAAATTGCTGTATCTTTTCAGGCGGATAACAGGAATCGGTTAGTGTCTGCGCCAAGTCCCTTCTATTAAGCGGTAAATAAGACATATCCATCACCTCTGAAATCATTGTAATAGAAAATCGTTGATATATCAAATACTTGTATTTTATATCCAGATATACTTGATAAGTATATCTTTTTCTGATACTATAATCACTATAACACGATAGCTTCAGGATATTTCGCGGAAGGAGCATACAAAATTATGGAATTACGCACATTAAGCTACTTTTTGGCTGTAGCACGGGAAGGAAGTATTCTGGGAGCAGCCAATACTCTGCATTTGACACAGCCAAACTTATCCAGGCAGATGAAAGAGCTGGAGCTTGAAGTCGGCAAGCAGCTGTTTATCCGCAGCAATCGGAATATTACCCTTACGGAAGACGGTATTTTACTGCGAAAACGCGCAGATGAGATTTTAACATTAGTCAAGAAGACGGAATCTGAATTAGCAAAAAGAGAGGAAGCCGTCAGCGGAGAGGTATATATTGGTTCCGGAGAATTCGACTCATTCCATTATTTCTCTACAGCCGCCAGACATCTGACAGAAAAACATCCCGACATCTGTTTTCATATCTATAGCGGCAACAGCATGGAAATATTGGAACGGCTGGAAGCAGGGCTTCTTGATTTTGGCCTTCTGATTGAGCCGGTGGATGTGAATCAATACGATTTTCTCTATCAGCCTGCTGCGGAATCTTGTGGGGTCATTATGAGGAAAGACGATCCTCTTGCACAAAAAGATGCAATCTGCCCGGAAGATTTACGGGGTCTTCCACTCATTATGCCAAGACAGTTTATGGAATATGGATTCTTAACCAGATGGATTGGCGAAATGCCAGAGAAACTGAACATCATAGCCACAACAGATTTGCCCTATAATGCTACTATTATGGTTGCAGACGGAATGGGGTATTCTATCTGTATTGATTTTGATTTGTTTACTGGTACTTCTGACAGTAAATTGTGCTTTCGTCCTTTTAAGCCAGGACTAAACGCCGGGGTCTATATTGTCTGGAAAAAATACCAACCATTTTCAAAAGCTGCCCAGGCGTTTTTGGAACAGTTGAAAGAAGATATTGCCTTATTAACTGATTTGGCAGGCACTTAAAAAGAGAACAGGAAATGCCGCATCTCCATATCAACGTGAGAGAGCGGCATTTCCCATAACTTAACTTCTGAATTAGAATATTTACCATTTATCACTATTAGATTTCCATACCATTATCTTTTCTGCACTATTTTAATAGGGCAATCTGATTCCGGTGTGATTCCAGTATCATACTCTTCCGACTCTTTGAAAGCATAAGCTGCCTTGGCTTTACTTACACCTTTTCTATGCAGAACCTGATACATTTGGCCGTTTTCCTGTATCCATTCCACCTCATCTACATAAAATACAGCAAAAATTTCATACTCCCGATGCTCCCACAATGTATCCAGTGAAATCACCGGATGCTCTATTTAATCTTTCCTGTCACTTATGACATAGCCGATTCCGATGCGGGTCTTTATATACTCCTCTCCGATTTTCCTGCGTAGCCTGCGGATATGGGTATCCACGGTCCGGCTGTCGCCCTCAAAGTCCATTCCCCATACATGGTTTAACAGCTGCTCCCTGGTCAGGATAATCCGCTGGTTGTTCAGGAAATAACGGATCAGTTCATATTCCGTCCTGGTCAGGACTACCGGATTGCCGCCTTTCCTTACCTCAAAGGTCTCCTGGTTCAGGGAAATGTCCCCGCAGCACAGGATACCTTCCAGACGGCAAAGCTTCTTTATGCGCAGGAGAAGCACCTTGATGTCGAATGGCTTGCGCACATAGTCATCTGCCCCGCTGGTTAACCCCAGGATTTCATGCTCTGTTTCCCCCTTTGCGGTCAGCATCAGGATTTTGATTGGAAGGTTCAGGGCGCGGATTTCACGGCAGGTCTGGATGCCATCCTGGACCGGCATCATCCAGTCCAGGATTAGGAGGTCGGGGATGGTGGGTGGATTAGTAGTTGGCGGCGCAATGGGTGGTGGCGCGGTGCTTGATGAAGCAATAGTTGGCGGGGCAAATGGTAATTGGCTTTCCGGGTTCTGACAGGCCGGTTTTTCAGGGGCCGTTTTTTGATACCCCGGCTTTTTTAAGGATTTCGGCTTCCCGGGACTGCTGTGCTCCAGAAGGTAGTTTATGGCCTCCTGTCCGTTGGATACAACGGATACCTGATAGCCCTCTTTCTGCAGATAGAGGGTTAGGATTTTCTGGAGGTCGGGGTGATCTTCGGCAATTAGGATGTGCATGGAAAGCTCCTTTGTTATTGAGATAAGTACGTGAAAAAATGCATCATTGTCTGTCTGGCCTTATATTCTATCCTGAAAATCATAAAACTTCCTGCTCCAACCAGCATGGAATATCGTCACCACGGCTCCAGACAATTTCCCATGGAAGGATTTACATTGCTAAAGGTGCCGGTACTCTTTTCCACACAAATCCCACCTTCAATTTCAATCATTCCGCAAAAATCGGTTTTTTATTACTTACATATGTTGACAGTTCAATATTATCATCTTCCGCATATGCCGATTTTAAAAGAATTGCCTTAGTTTGATGCCCCTTCATACCGCTTCCGATAATAATCCATCGACCGATACTCAATCACATCCTTCATCTGCTCCGCAAACCCATCCAGCCGTACCGCCTCATGAAGCTGCGGATTCAACGCCAGCACCGCCCCTTTTTCCTGCACAAAAAATCCATTGCCGGACTGCATCAAAAACCTTACCGGATTCTTTAATGCCTCGCTGACGCAGCGTTTCTTATCCCATGATTTAAAATCACTGGTCCCTTTATCTCTTTCCAAATCCTTCCAGTTATTCGCTGTATGATAAAACTCCATATAACTGCGGTAAATATCATCTTCATCAATCGCCGTCTTAATATCCCCATCATTATAAAAAGCCATCAATACCGGCATCTTATAAGACTTTGACATCTGGGTGGTTTCCAGTAACTCCAGGAACTCATTCCCAATCCCCTGGAAAATAATACGTTCCCTGTCCCCCAATTCATTCAGCCCGTCCAGGTATCTCAGATAATGTTTAAACGGGCTATTCTTCAAGCTCCCGCACAGTTGCAGGATTTCATCCTCCATATATGTGAACAGCTCCATCCGGGTGGGCACCCTGCCATCCAGCTGCTCTTTAATGCGGAAATACTCTCCCCGGACCCGCTCTTCCTTCTTAGCCCTTTTCTTAGCCATCTCTTGGAACAGATCAATCAGGCGCATATCAAAGTCCACCACACAGTCATCCGGATACTCAAAATCCTGTTGCTGCATCCGTTCCGCTTCGGCGCTGGAATAAGGCCTTTCACTTAATAAGAAGGGGGCAGAGCCTGCCTTTTCATAATTTCCTATGAAATCCAGTACATTCAGATACTCTTTATTCCTGCTTTTACGAAGTCCGCGGCCAAGCTGCTGCAAGAATACCACTGGCGATTCCGTTGGTCTTAGGAACATGACCATATCAATCTCACTGATATCAAGTCCTTCATTGAACATATCCACTGAAAAAATAACCTTTATCTCACCAGCCCGGAGTTTTCTTATGGCTTCACCTCTCTCCTCCGCATATTCACCGTCTGAATCGCTGTACACTGCTGCAGCCGGAATATGCCTAAGACAGAACTCTTTTGCCATCTGCTCCGCATGCTTACGGGAACAACAGAACCCTAATGCCTTTTTTGAGCGGTATTTCATATAGTGCTTGTAAATCAATTCATACCTTCTGTTGACCAGCAGTTCCTTAGTCAGCTCTTCCTCAGCGTATTTTCCTTTAACCCTGTGTATCCCGGAATAATCCACTGTCTCATCAAAAATACCATAATAATGAAATGGTACCAGCAGGCCTTTATTAACCGCATCCTTTAAACTGATTTGATATGGCACATTGTAATCGCACAATTCATATATATTCCTTCCATCCATCCTGTCTGGTGTGGCTGTCAGCCCCAGCATGAACTTAGGCCTGAAATATTCCATAATCCGTTTATACTGGTCCGTCACCGCATGATGGAATTCGTCAATCACAATATAGTCAAAATAATCCCTGGAAAAATACCCCTCATTCAGATAAGCCGGCTTTCCCAGGCTTGATACCGATGCAAAGATTACCGCCTTTCCAATGCATTTGTCCTGACCGGTAAAAAATCCATAATCATCCGAATGCCGCACATTCCGAAAACTCTCAGCCGCCTGTTTCAATATTTCCTCCCTGTGTGCCACAAAGAGAACTTTTTCGTAGTCAAGTGAATCAAAAGCTGCCAAATACGTCTTTCCTATGCCGGTTGCCGCATAGACCAATCCCTTCTCTGCACCTTCCCTGCGGCTGCATTTTAATGCATACAAAGCTTCAATCTGCGCTCCCCTTGGTTCAAATCCTCCTTCACCTTCCGTTTCATTGCCAAGACTGTCATACCGTTCCAAATCCCGCTGGACTGCCGGTTTTTTCCACTCCTTTGAATATTGCTTCAGGACCTGGTCATTTATTATGATGGAATGGTTATAAAACAGATCCTCAAATGTATGATAAAACTGCCTGAAATTATAGCCATCACGTCTATTGTCAAAATGATAATTCCACTCAATTCCTGATGTAAGCGCACTCTTGGATATATTGGACGAACCTATATAGATTTCTCCCCAATCCCCATTGCGGAAAATATAGGCTTTGGGGTGGAATGAACGGCCCTTATCATTATAAAAGCGAAGTTCAACCCGGTCCCCTAATTTATCCTTTATCAGATACAATGCCCCCGGCTGTGTGATGCCAAGGTAATTGCCCGTTAATATCCTGATTTTTGCGCCACGTTCCAGAGCCTGATCCAGATCATCCAGAATCATCTTCACACCTGACTCCATGAGAAATGACACAATGATATCTATATGCCCTGCCTTCATCATACTGAGCCTTAACTGGTACAAAAGGAATCGGTTTTTATCCATTCCCCCTGTCATCACCTCACATGGTCCGATATCAAACCGCATATCACCTCTGCCCCTTACTTCTTCCTCAAAATCATGTTCAGCCATTTCTCTTCATCTCTCCCCGGTCTTACATCAGATGTCACCCACATTTCCTCAACTGAAAATACATCGGCAGCATCTAATAGCCGTTTCATCTTATCCTCAGTCATATCCGTAAAATAGCGCCCGTTCCGTTCCCCTTCATCCGTTCCATATTTAAACGATGTATACAGAATCCCATGAGGAACCAGCGCACGGGCCATTTTCACAAACACTTCAGTCAAATCACTGTATGTCAGGTGTAAAATGGAGGAGCAGGCCCAGATACCATCGTATATTTCATATTCATCTAAATCCTGGAAGTACATCTGTCTGACCCTGGCGCCGGTATACTCCGATGCTATCTTAACCAGCTCCTCCGAACCGTCCACTGCATCTGCCTTAAAGCCTTTGCCCAGAAAATACTTTGTATCCCTGCCAGATCCGCATCCAAAGTCCAGTATCCTGGCTCCGGAATCCAGATATTTTAAAAACCGGTTCTGCATCTCTGTAAACTCAACGTCCCTTGTGTTATCAAAAAACTCTTTTGCATGCAGGTTATAATATTCTAATGAATCTTTCATCTGTTTATTATTACTCCTCTCATCCCAACTGAATAATCAATAAATCCATTGCTGCATAATCTACTAAATGCTCTTCAAGTTCCATCCTCTAAATCCAGCATTCTGAGCGGATTTATATACCGGGAGCATGATATTCTCCAGATTATTACGGAACTCGTCCTCATTCAATCCCGGTTTATATAGCTTCATATAAACCTCATCGCTGTTAATATGTACGTTCCTGCATTTTTCAAATGCTTCGTGAACCATCTCATATTCCCACATCATATTATAAGAAAAATATTCTTTCCTACATAACGCCGGGAAATATATGTCCCAATCCGGCAGGTTATTTCCCTTTTGGCTGTTAATATTCTTTGTCGTGGGATGCAGGTTCCAGAATTCATTATGAGCCACATAAGACCATGGAACAAAATGGTCAATAGATATATTTTTGCTTGTCAGTGACTGGTTTAAATATATTTCGCTGATTGGTTTTATTTCAATAATCTTCTTCCAGTATTGAATGACCAGATTCAGCCGTCTTCTTTTCGGTATATCCAGTTTCTCTGCAATTCCCGGTACATTGGGATTCCGTCTTTGCAGATACATAATCAGATTGTACCTCACCCAGCCTCTTAATATCTCCTTATTCTTACTGATGTAGTCACACCACTCCGGCTGTATTTCGATAGCAGTCTTCATTCCGGCAAGCTCAGTAAAATAATATATTAACCGCTTTTCCTGATTTAACTTTTTTGCCAGATTCTTTCTGGAACCCTTCCACATATCATTGGTTATCTGTTTTGTAAAGGGGGCCTGAAGCCTGTATGGAACATTCTGTGTAATGGTCCGCTTCATTTCAGCCACCTTCTTATCATTAAGCAGGTTCAAAAAAGAGAGTATTACATCTGGTTCTTCATTTGACTTAAGTCCGCTTATCTGGTAAATATATTTTACAAGAGCTTCCAGGGTATCGGATGGCCCCAGATTCAGCCTGAATTCCGTAACCATATACCATGAATCTGCAATCATCCGGTTAATCAGCTCATCGTATGTCAAATAGGATTTTCCACTACTGACTTTATCTACAATAGCCAAAAACCAGAATAATTTGTATGATTCACTTTTCTTGTCAAACAATCTGCCCAAATATTCAATATCGATTGTTTCTGAAGATGGAAGCTGCATCATTTCCTCCTTATCATCCTTCGAAATATACCTGTCAGGGATGTCTTCGCCTGAATCTCCGTTACTAAATACATATATTTACAACATTATACCACAAGATTTAGTTTTTTACCTGTATATCCCCTTTCTTATCCTGACATTTTCACATTTTCCCTCACCCCCGCCCGTCCCCCTTAATAAACTATACTAAACCCCAACAAATACAAGGAGTATCTATGAAAAAATTTATAAGCATCCTACTGGCAGGAGCCTTGGCCGCCGCTGCCCTTACCGGCTGTTCAAAAACCCCGGGCGGGGCAGTCTCCGGCAACACGCCCCTGGTCCTCAACGAAGTAGCCCACTCCATCTTCTACGCCCCACAGTATGCAGCCATTGAGCTTGGGTACTTTGAGGACGAAGGCATCGACCTGACTCTGGTCAACGGCGCCGGGGCAGACAAGGTCATGACCGCCCTTATCTCCGGCGATGCGCAGATTGGCTTCATGGGTTCCGAGGCCAGCATCTATGTGTACCAGGAAGGTTCCCAGGACTACGCCGTGAACTTTGCCCAGCTGACCCAGCGCGCAGGCAACTTCCTGGTGGGCCGCCAGCCGGAAGATAATTTCAAATGGGAAAACCTGAAAGGCAAGAAAGTCCTTGGTGGACGTGCGGGAGGCATGCCCCAGATGGTATTTGAGTATATCCTCAAAAAACACGGCCTTGACCCCAAGACAGACCTGACAATTGACCAGAGCATCAATTTCGGGCTGACCGCTGCTGCATTTACCAGCGACGACGCTGACTACACCGTGGAATTTGAACCGTTTGCAACCACCCTGGAGAGCGAAGGCAGCGGAAGCGTAGTGGCATCCCTTGGAACGGAATCCGGCTACGTGCCCTATACCGCATATTGTGCAAGGAAGAGTTATATGGAGAAAAATCCGGAGTTAATCCAGAAGTTCACAAATGCCATCCAAAAAGGCATGGACTACGTGAACTCCCACTCAGCCGAAGAAATCGCCAAGACCATCGCTCCCCAGTTCAAGGAGACCCCGGTAGACAAAATCGCCACTATCGTAGGCCGCTACAAGGACCAGGATACCTGGAAAGATGACACTGTATTTGAAAAAGAAAGCTTTGAACTTCTGGAAAATATCTTAGAAGAGGCAGGCGAGCTGTCACAGCGCGTTCCCTATGAAGATCTTGTTACTACACAGTTTTCACAGGAAGCAGCAAAATAACGGATGGATCCCGGAGTAAATTTAAGGACATTACAAATCCATACGATTCATTCTTCATGAATGCTATTGGGATAAAATGATGTAAAAATGAGCATGATATAAGATTAGCATCATGTAAGAATAGCATGATATAAAGTAAGCATGATATAAAATTAGCATAATGCAAATAAGCATATTGTGAGATTAGCATGATATAAAATTATATAAAGTAAGCATAGTGCATGATAAGCATGTTGTTAATACAAAATAAGCGTGTTGTTAAGTAAGCATAATAAGATAAACGCAATATAATATAATCGCAGATTAAGATAAACAGAATCAGATAAACATAAAAGGAAGGGAATCTTCTTGGCTTTCACAAGAAAATCCCCTTCCTTTTTACACGCACACATATAAAGGCCGAAAACCGGCATTTAAAATAATACCCGCCCTGACAGAGTATATACCAATATAGGAAATGCCTATATCCTGCTTTCCACACACACCCCTATCCTTTTCATTCCCCGACATCCTGGCTTCCGCCTTCTGTATCCCCATCCCCCATCATCATAAGTCTTCCTTTGAGACCGGAAGACATCTTAAGGGCAGGATACCTGGCCTGATAGAGGGCTATGGCCTCATCTGCCTTTTTCTTATTCATGGTGAACCCATATTCATTTCCATCCGCCGTGGTGCACACCAATTCTTCACTGGTCCCGCGCCCAACCCTCTGCACCCGGAAACAAACCTTTTTAAGTTCCTGGTTCACCAGGATTACAGGCTTACCCGTTATTCCATATGAGAAGTCTTCGCCCAGCCAGAATGTGCCGCTTATCTTCCGGACCTTTTGGAAATCTTCATCCACCATTTGTCTGGTTATGTTTTTGTGGCTGTCCAGAAATACCTGTACTGCTTTTATATGGTCCTTACCCAGAATCGGAGCCAGGATAAAAAGCCCCAAACACAGGATGACAGCCCCAAGACCAGTGGTTCCCATGGCACTGGAGGGCGACTGGTTATCCAATATACCGGCCCAAAGGTAATAGCTCTCATTTTCAGATGGCAGATTGAAACTGCTGACAGTCCTGTCAAAATATGTTTTTCCATCATCCTTCAGTTTTTTCAAGGTTCCTTCCACATGCATCCCAATAGGCGGCACAGGACGGACACCGCTTAAGTAATCCCAGGTCTCGTCCATGATCCGGTCCATTTCCGCCTCCATTTTCGCGGAAACGCGGACAGGGACAGGTCCAGCCTCCTCGTCCAGCACCAGATAATATACGCTGCTCTTGGACCGTACTCCATAGCGGGTGCGGTAGCTTTCCATGAAAACGTCCAGCACATAATCTATATCAAAGCTTACATATTCCTCTCCCGCCTGTTCTGTCCGGTACACCTCCCGAAGCGGAATTGCCCCGCGGAAGTATTTCATCAGATAGCTGCCTATCAATACTACCATACCTATTCCAAGGGCAGTTATAATCAGCCCTATGGGCACCCTGGAACGCAGCATGCCTTTCCTGAATTCAGTTTCCACTGTTCTCCTGTCCGTTGTTTCATGTTCCATACCATTCCCCCCTCATCCTATCCCGGCAGCACCGCGCCTCCGGCAGTGTCAATCCCGGGACAACGGCTCTCCAATTCCTCCTGGAGCGCCCTGGCTGCTTCCAGTGATGTCTCTGCCCATGCGTTTTTTCCATCCATGTTCTTCAGATTGATGGTCAGATAATGCGCCTGTTTACTGGTGTTCCCAACTTTAACATAGTATGTATTATCCTGCAGGTAAGCTTCTTTAAGATGGCTGAGTTTCAGTATATTGGGCGCATTGCTGCCGTAAAGGCAGATATAATCCCTGGTTAATATCCCTTTCTTCTGCCCGGTTGTAAATGACTTCAGCTTCCCAAGATGATTCAGGATCAAGGTGTCCGGCTCCATGGCCTGTTTATCAAATTCCCGTATCTCCTGTTCGCTTAAGCCGCCTGCCTTGGCAAAAAAGCGGATCCAGTCATCCACGGTTTTCCTCATGTCTTTTGTTATGAAAAAGATAACCGCTCCAAATAGCAGGACCAGTAAAAGAAAAAAGACGCAAATCCCAATTCCAACCCCCAGCATATTTTCCTCTGCATCCCGGATTATCTCCAATGTCCTGTTTATGGACCAGGCCAGGCCAGCAATACTCCCTGCCAGAAATGCAATCATGAAAAACATGCCCAGCCCCGCATTGACTCCTTTTAGGGATTTCTTGTAAGCCTTGAACACAGAGCCTTCCGGATAATTTTTCTTCATGAAGTCTTCATTCATAAACTCCATGTATGGTTCTTTGTTTTGAGCCGTCATATAGTATTTCCTCCTTTTCCATACCTTTCCAGGGTATCCTTTGATGGCAGAATCACTTCGGAATCCACACAAATATAAAAGGATACTGCCTTAGTACTACCTTAATTAGCGGTGAATAAAGCGCCCGTTAATTACGCACAGACGACGGAAAGCAATTTTCAAACACGCTCTGGTTTTATTATACGGATTTAGCATCAAAAAACAATTGGTACAGCATAAACCGTACTATTTCGACACAAAAAGCAGGGCGGTTCATTCAGAAACCTCCCGCAGATTGATTTCCTGAATAAACCGTCCTGTCTCTTCACGGTAACTATAGCATCCCTGATATTTATCAACAATACCACGGATAGTCTCCATGCCAAATCCATGATACCGATCCTCCGGTTTTCTGCTTTCCAGATTAGGATTGTCCCTCATCACGGACCCGGAAATGGTATTTTCCATGAAAATTTCTGTTGTTCCTTCCTCCTCCCTCACCACCAGTTCCAATTCCCGTCCTGTCCCCGCCTCCATACAGGCCTCGATTCCATTGGAAATCAGGTTGTACAAAAGAGTTCCCATGTCCATGCTGTCAATCCTGTCCTGTCTGCCCATGACCACGTACCGGAACCGGATTCCCTTTTCCCGGCATTCCTGAACAGCCTTAATCAAGGCTGCATTTAGCCCCTCATTCCCTGTATCCTGTGGCAGTTCCGGATAATTGCCCAAATCTGCCCCCATGCGTTCAATGTAATCGGCCGCCTCACCGTACCGCTCCTTTGTCACAAGGCGGTACAGCACATTCAGACGTCCCTTCATATCATGACGAAGATGGTTTACCTCCCGGCCCATTCTGTATAAATCCTTTATCTGTTCCTCCTGCTGGAATCTGGTTTCCCTTCTGAATTCCGTCTCACACTGTTCCCTCCGGTATTGCTCCAGACGGTGATAAAAGCTTCCAATGAGAACTATCACCCCTAAGATTCCCGCCAGCATACAAAGGGATAAAAAATATCTCCCCCTCTGGTCCAGTCTGCCTTCCTCCAGAAGAAACATTCCCAAAATCAGTATAAACATGCAGAAAAATGTACCTGCCAGCATTCCATCCTCTGCCTGTCCCATCCCCTTTTTCTGTCCGTACAAAGCCAGGGCCGCCCGTCCCATTGAGAATTTAAGGGCGCATCCCGCCAGCATCGGAAACACAACAGCCTTCCGGTCCATGACCAGCAGCGTATTAAGACTACTGCCCGTGATAATCCCCATTGCCCCATACATCATGTAGGAACTGCTGATGGCTACCAATACCCATAGAAAGCTGTGGACAAGGATCCTTTGCATTTTCCCATTCAGTGCAATGAAGCCATAGGCTGCCAGCACCACCCCATAACTGATTCCCAGGCCCCCTTCAAAAGCCGCATGACGGTTGAGCAGGGCCATGATTCCATAATAGGCAGTACATCCGCCTGCAAACAGCATGATTCGGGCAGCGCCGGAATATTTCTTTTCAAAACCATGATCCATATATTCCACAGCCATGATGGTGGACAATACATCAATCACATAACTGGCTGCCGCGCTTCCTTCCATATTCCATCATCATCTCCTTTACCCCTTTTCTTCTGTCCCTTCCCACCGGAACAACCATACCATTTTTAAGGACAGCGTCCATTTTCCCTATCTGGGAAACATGGGACTGATTCACCAGGTAATTCCGGTGGATACGGATAAAACCATACGCCTTCAGTTCCTCCTCCACAGGCTTCAGGCTCCCATAGACAGAGTACTCTGCGCCGCCGGACATCCTGTATGTCAATGTGTGGCCATTGCATTCTATGTACAAGATATCCCGCAAAAGCACCTCCCCCGCCCCAAAGCCGCCCTGGATTTTATAACTGATTTTCCTGCGGGCCGTCACCTGAAAATATTTCTGCAGCGCCCGGTTCATATCCCGTTTTAAAAGTCCCTTCCTTACAAACCACAGAGGCATATACTCATGGGAGTCAAAAACCCAGCTCTCATGGCTGGATACAAATATAAGCCTGGTTTCCGGGCAGCTGGCCCCCAACTGCCCTGCCAGCCAGAAACCATCCTTCCCCGGCATCTCAATATCAAGAAACGCCAAATCAAAAGGCTGTTTAATCCCCGCCTCATATAATCTGCAGCTATCGGTAAACAGGCTTATCTGCAGATCCATGGCTCCTGGCAGCCCCTCAATATATGCTTTTATTTCCTCTTCAATCTGCTCCAGATATTCCCTGTCATCATCGCAGACAGCCACACGAAGTATCTCCACGGGATTACCCCCTCTTTTATTCTTATATCCATGGGCCAAGGTGGTACTTATGGCTGGGTTGACCTGGCTGGATTGGACCTGGCTGGGTTGGATAATGCTGGACTGGATAATGCTCTGGATTGGATAATGCTGGATTGGCTATATTGAACTGGATTGGTTTAGTTTAGACCGGATTGTTTTACCAGCACGCCCTTATCTTTTCAATCAACAGCCAACATGACCCTCCAGTCCGCCCACGGCCTGTTTCACACTGATACCTGTTACCTTCCCCTTAATAGTTCCCTATCCTCATGCCCTTCCCTTTAAGCCAGCCGCTGGTATTTGATGTTCCGCTCCTTTAAACAGCATCCGGCTTTCTTAATTTCCAGCTTTTCATTATTCACCATACATCAACATCTCAGTGGTTCATGTCAATGCATATTTTCATAAATAATCCTTCCCGTCCTGCCTATAGGCGGTTAAGACATACTACTTCATTATAAAATAGGGTGCGGAGACATGCAATACCTGGTTTTTAGAGAAAATGCAGGTTAGTTTATACTACTCCTGAAGCAGGAGTCCTTCTGTCACTCACATTTTTTTGCCAGGGAATTGGCGGCGTATCCTGCTGGTCAAATACATACATAAAAAGCAGGGCATCAAAACACCTGGCACCTGCTTTTAATTATACTGCATTTTAAATTTTGGATGGACCGCAGGACAAAAGGGATAATAGAGCCAGAAGGGACTTAAATCCTTCCGGCTCCGTGGTTTTTATCTTTTATTGTTACGTATTTAGGACCGCTAAATAAATCCACTGCACACATAGCTGGCTGTCAATGACTGTACAGCGCGGGGTTTTTCCTTTCATTGCGCTCACTTAAAAATTAGAGAAAAACGGTCCCGGCCACTCATAGTATCCATATTCATAGCTGCTCATATCCGGCTGATTGTACCTGGCTGATTGTATCCGGCTAATTGTATTTCACCAATCAACAGAACTGCTTTCCTCCATAATATCAAAAAATCCCCAGAGCATTGTCATGTTCAACGTTTTGCCAAATCTCCGGGGATGGATAATCAGTTCCACCTTCACAGGCCGCCACAGGGACCAATCCGCTGCAGGGGCCTGTCCACTGCAGAAACCCGTCCACTGCAGAAACCCGTCCACTGCAGAAACCCGTCCGCTGCAGAAACCCGTCCGCTACAGGAACCCGTCCACTGCAGGAACCCATCCGCTGCAGGAACCCGTCCGCTGCAGGAACCCGTCCACTGCAGGGGCCAGTCCACCCAACATACCTCTTCCCCCTGTTTTTCTTACTTTCCCTTGTTTTCTTACTCCCTCCGCTTCCCCCTTACCAGCCACAAAGCCACTCCCACCGCCAGCACGCCTCCGGCCAGTTTTCCGCACACCATGGCCCCAATCCGTTCCGGCGCAACCGCGGAACAAAATCCCAGATGGTCACCCAATGTAAATGCAGCGCAGGTGGCAAATGCGAAGTTAAGCACCTTGCCCCGTTCATCCATGTCCTTTACCATTGCCATCATTGGAACATTATTAGCCAGGGTGGAGAGGAATCCGGCCATGGCAGTTTCATTGACACCCAGGTATCTTCCCGCCCTGCCAAGAGGACCCTTCAGATATCTGCGGATTACCGCCATCATGGGATATGCGCCGGACAGCATGACGGCAATGCTCCCAAGGATGACAAAGGAGTCTTTTAAAGGCGCCATCCCTTTTACAACCGTTATCCCTGTCATTTCCTGTGCGGCGGCTGTTATCAATGCCAGGGTAATGACCACTACCACACTTCTTCCAAACAGTACAAAGAAGCGGATTGTCTGATCTGGGAACCAGAACAATCCGGCGGCCAGAACCAGGGCAGCCAGGATTACGGGCAGCAGGTTAAGCAACAGTATGCCCACAGGCAGTCCCAGCAGCAGGCCTCCGGCCAGACAGCCGGCAGGCAGTGCGATAAGGCCCGCCATGGTACCCATTGCCATGGATCCGTAGTCTTCTTTTCTGATAATGGTCAATGCCACCGGAACGCTGAAGGTCACGCTGGCTGCCAGCATGGACGCCACTATCAGGGCCGCGAAGTCGGCTGCCAGCCCATCCGTTGTCATGGCATGGGCCAGCGGATAACATCCAGTATCAATCGGTATCAGGAGGGCCGGGGCCATGGCCGGGTTAATCCCTGCTTTTGCAGCCAAAGGTCCCACCACGCCGGACAGCCATCCGGCCAGCAGCGGGGACAGACTGGTGATGCCCGCCATGGTTAAGGCAAGCGGCCCCAGGGCGTGGAAACCATTTTCAAATTCCTGTCCCAATCCAAGACGGTTGCCGGCGATTTTATCCAAACCGCCGGCAACCAGGAACAGGGCCATTATAAACACGATGCCCTTTGATAGTATCATACAGTTAAACTCCCACGCTGACGCTTTCCGGCAGTGTGCTTCCTCCGTCGATGACGGACTGGGTACCTGTCAGATAGCTGGATTCATCTGATGCCAGGAAGGCTGCCAGTTCCCCCACCTCTGTGGGTGCAGCCAGCCGTCTCATGGGGATTGCCTTTGCCATTTCAGTCAGAACGGATTCCGGATTCTCAGGATCTGACTGACGGGCAATGCTCTCAGCCATGGGAGTACGCACATAACCCGGGCAGATGGCGTTGACACGGATGCCGGAACCGGCGAATTCCACAGCAAGGGACTTGGTAAATCCCACCAGGGCTGCTTTGGAAAGGGCGTAGGCTGTCTCCCCCGGGTCCGCTACCATGTCCCCGGTTACGGAAGACATGATGACAATCCTTCCGTCTCCCCGTTTCACCATTCCGGGAAGTACGGCTTTTGTCACATTCCATACCCCTTTTATATTGATGTCAATATGGAAATCCCTGTCCGCGTCACTCATTTCCAGGAAGTTACCAAGCCTGCACACGCCTGCATTGTTGACCAGTATATCGATTTCCCCTATCTGCTGCGTTCCCTCCGCAACAGCCGCCGCCACCTGGGCAGCATCACGCACATCAGCCTGGACCGCCGCGCAGGGATATCCCTGGGATTTTAGTTCTTCCGCCAGTGTTTTGGCTTCCGGGGACACATCTAAAAGAATCAGCCTGGCCCCATGTTTTGCAAAAATTTTTACAATCCCTTCCCCGATTCCCCGTGAAGCGCCTGTAATCAGCGCAGTCTTACCTGTAAGTTTTCCCATATTCCTATTCTCCTTACCTGAAAATGCCGCACAGGCGGCATTTTCATTTATCTTCATCCATCTCTATCTGTCCGCATCTGTCACCATCAGTTTTTACCGATCATCGGTCTGTCGTGGATATATCATTCCACCGCAGACCCATCATTCCATCGCAGGACCCATCATTCCACCGCAGACCCATCACTCCGCCACAGCCCCATCACTCTACCGTAGACATATCAATATCATGCCCCAGCGCAATGGCCTCCTCAATAATCTTCACAGCAGAGCTAAGTCCGATGCCGAATCTGCACGCGCCTCTTTTATACATCTTTAAGAGAGTGTTCAGATCCCGGACGCCCCCTGCAACCTTCACCTTTGCACGGTCCCCTACCGTTGCCTTAATCAGTTCCACGTGATGGAGGCTGGTAGGCTCTTTGGAAAATCCGGTTCCGGTCTTAACATAGTCCGCGCCGCCTTCAATACACAGCTCGCATGCCTTTACAATCTCCTCATCCGTCAGAACCATTGCTTCGATGATTACTTTCAGGGAGGTCCCCCTGGTTGCTTCCCTGACCGCCTTGATGTCCTCCAGGACCTTGTCATACAGTCCGGCCTTCAGCCAGCCCACATTCATGACCATATCATTTTCCACCGGGTTCAGCTTCATGAAATCATGGGCCAGATACACCTTGGTCTCTGTGGATTCCTGGCCGGATGGGAATGCAAGGGAGGTTCCAAACGCCGTGTTGGTGCCCTTTAACATCTCCACCAGCTGCGGATAATAGCATGGCCAGCAGAAGCAGGAACCGAAGTCATATTTCCTGCATGCCTCGACCATGGCCTCAACATCCCGGATTGTGGTGTCCAGCTTTAAAACGCTGGGGTCCATCATGTAAGCGATATCCTTTACTGTCAATACGTCTTTTCTGTACTCTTTCATTTTCTTTGCCTTTCTTTCTATGTGAATTTTTATAACGTTCCTCAGGTATGCAGCTCCGTAAGCTTGCCCATCTTCTTGCGTATCTCCACAAACCTCTGTGTATATGGCTTGTTGAATGCCACGCATCCCACCGGCTGCTGGCGTATCATCAGTTCCTCGCAGTTCATGCACTGGGTACAGTATTTGATTTCATTTTCCCGGCCCTCCATCAGCTTTAACGGGGTCAGGGGATCAGCAAAGGACTGGCGTCCCAGGCCCACCATATCCATCATGCCGTCCTCAATGCATCTGGCGCCCATTGCAAAGAGGGAGGATTTCTCCGGTTCAATGGACAGCAGCTTATTCTTCCCTCCGCGGAAGGAGGAGAAATGGGAACCGATGACAACAGTCTCGGGCTTCAGGGCCTTCTTCATCAGGTCTGCAAAGTAAATGTGCAGATAGGAAAAGTATGGATCATTGGTGGCTGCCTCCATGAAACTCATGCTGCAGTGGACATTGCCCAATGATTCCACAAAATAGGATGCCCCCATCTTCTCCAGGCCCTGAATCAGGTCTATTGGCTCCGTCATGTCCATCAGGGGGGAATCCGGGCCGGCTGAACCGAATCCTCCGGGGAAACCCTCCCACATGGACATCTTGGAACCGATAAGGAAGTTCCTGTCATAGTTAACCGCTTTCTGGATCCGCTCCATCAGGTCATAGGCGAATGCGGAACGCCTCTCCCAGGAGCCTCCGTATTTCCAGTCCCTGTCATTATAGGGGCGGATGATCTGGGAACCCAGGTATCCGTGGCACAGCTTCATGTCCACGCCGTCCGCGCCCACGTTCTGGCAGATTTTTGCTGCCAGGGCAAACTGGTCCATGATGTGGTCCACTTCCTCTTCTGTCAGGATGTCCCCCTCCAGCCCATGGACCGGCTTCACGCAAACCCTTCTGGAAAATTCAGGCTCGCTGATTTCCCCGGAATGGGTCAGCTGGAACACAATCATGGTGTCCGGGTTTATTTCCTTCAGCCTGCGTATGAATTTCTCCAGGGCCTTTTCGTTGCGGGGCATGATTTCCAGCTGCGTCTTCCTGGCCCTGCTTTCATTGGTTACTGTTATGGCCTCCAGGTCCACCAGGCCGAACCCGCCCTTGTACAGGTTCTCATACCGCTCATAGGTCAGGTCCGTGGGATTGCCCTCTGCATCCGAGTCCACACACTCCATGGGCTGGGCAAAAAACCGGTTCCTGCACTCCCTGCCTCCAATCTTAATGGGCTGCAATAATGTCTCTTTATATCCCATACATCAAATTCTCCTTTTTATGATTTCATCCAAACATCTTCACTCCCGCCCGGCCTGCTTCTCACCGCTGGCCAGCTTCATGATATTCTCCTCCGTATACTCCTCAAAGGAAAGCTCCCCGGTCACCGTCCCTTCATGCATGACCATGATGCGGTCCGAGACAGCCATGATTTCAGGCATTTCCGAGGAAATCATGATGATGCTAACCCCGGCGTTTGCCAGTTTATCCATTAACAGGTAAATCTCATACTTTGCCCCCACATCGATTCCCCTGGTCGGCTCGTCCAGGATCAGTATCCTGCATTGGGATGCCAGCCATTTGGATAAGACCACCTTCTGCTGGTTGCCTCCTGAGAGGAATTTGCAGACCTTGAATATATCCGGCGCCGCGATTTTTAGTTCCTGCATGTACTGGTTTGCCAGCCTTGTCTCCTCTTTCCCCTTCATGAACCCGTTGGAGGACACACGTTTTGGGGAGGCGATGGCAATGTTATCCTTGATTGTCTGGTTCAGGAACAGCCCCTGGGCCTTCCTGTCCTCTGTGGCGAATCCCATGCCGAGTTCCACGGCCTGGCATGGGTGGGTGATGTGCACGGTCTTCCCAAAGAGCTTAAGCTCCCCGGAATGTACCTTGTCCGCCCCGAATATGGCCCGCATGACCTCGGTCCTTCCAGCGCCCACCAGCCCCGAAAAGCCCAGGATTTCCCCTTTGTGAAGGGAAAAGGATACATTGTGGAAATGCTCCCCGCCCAAGTCCCTTGCCTCTAATACCACTTCCTGCGGCAGGACCCTGTGGCGCGGCGGGAACGTGTCTTTCAGATCCCGCCCAATCATCTTTCCGATGAGCCAGTCCTTATCCACATCCGCAATGTTGGCGCAGTCCACAAATGCCCCGTCCCTCAGTACCGTAATCCTGTCGCAGATTTCAAACAGTTCCTCCAGCCTGTGGGATATGTAAATCACCGTAATATTGTCCTGCTTCAGCTTCCGGACAATTTCAAACAGCACGTCAATCTCTTTCTGGGTCAGGCTGTCCGTGGGTTCGTCCATGACAATAATCTTTGCATGATAGGAAACCGCTTTTGCAATATCTATCATCTGCTGCTGGGCAACGCTTAGGTTCCTCACCGGAACATGGTAATCCGGGATGGTGCCCGCGCTTACATAGTCCAGCCATTTTTTTGCAAACGCTTCCTCCTCTTTCTTTTTAATAAACTGGTTTTTGTGAATCTCATGTCCAAGCATCAGATTCTCAACCGCATTTAAATCCGGGATCAGGCTCAGCTCCTGGTAGATGATGGCAATCCCCTTATCGATGGCATCCTGAGGCTTGTGGAAATGCATTTCCTTCCCAAAAATGCGTACAGTCCCACTATCTGCCTGGTAAACACCAGCCAGAACCTTCATAAGGGTTGATTTTCCTGCGCCATTCTCTCCGATGAGAGCGTGTATCTCTCCTTCCTTTACCTTCAGGTCCACATGATTTAAGGCGGTCACTTTGGAAAATGTCTTGGTAACGTCAAGCATTTCCAATGCGTATTCGCTCATATGCTCACCTCGGATTATTTGTTTTTCTTCTGAATCAATACTGCCACCAGAATAATGAGACCCTTAATGACGATCTGAAGATAAGGATTCACTCCCAGCAGGTTCAGGATATTATTCATCACCGCCATGATCAGCACGCCTGCCAGGGTACAGATCAGGGAACCGCGCCCTCCTGCCATGGAGGTGCCGCCGATGACAACCGCGGCAATGGCGTCCATGTCATACCCGGTGCTGCCGTTGGGCTCGCCTACCCGGACCCTGGCTGCCAGCATCACGCCTGCAATGGCCGCGGTCAGGCCGCAAAGCCCGTATGCCATGATTTTGTGGAACTTCACCTTTACGCCGGAGAGCCTGGCTGCCTCGGAATTGCTGCCGATGGCGTAGATATGCCGTCCAAATACGGTCTTGTGGAGCAGTATCATGAATATGACCATGATGACCGCATAAAGCACCACCGCGTAGGGGATGACTCCCCCCAAGGACTTGGAACCAAAGGTGGACCAGAACTTGGAAACCGAGCCTCCCGGCGCCCCGTTGGTATAGATATAGTTCAGGCCCTTTAACACCTGGCCCGTGCCAAGGGTGATGATGAAAGCCTCCACGCCCCTGCATACAATGATACTGCCGTTAACCAGTCCGATGACAAATCCAAAGAACATCACCAGCAGGACAGGTCCTATGTAAACGCCGGTTCCGCCTGCTGCCACATACGGTTCCATCATCCTTGCCATCACGCAGGCCGCAATTGCCATGGTACTTGTAACGGAAAGGTCAATCCCTCCCACCAGCAGCACCATGGTCATACCGATGCTGACCACACCGACAATGGATGCCTGCCGCAGTATATTGGTAATATTTTTAAATGTCGGAAAGATAGGTGATATGATGCTTGCAATTACCAACAGGATGATCAGCGCTATGTACGGACCGCTGACCGGATTATTCAGTATCCTCTTCACCATTCCGGATCCACTTTTTTCTTTCATGTTCGTAATGTCCCCCTTATAGGCTTATTTATAAAGTATGACCCGTTCTTTCGCCTCAGGGCTTACCAGAACTTTGACCAGTTTCGGGTTCTTGCGGATTTCATTGACCGCATCCTCCAGTTCCTCCAGGGGAACAATCATGGAAATCAGGGGCATGGGATCGATACGGCCATATTTAAGCAGTGTCAGCGCATCGCCCCAGTCATATCCGATTCCGGCGCAGCTTCCGCTGACCTTCTTTTCCTCCAGCACGAATTGCACCGGCGGCAGGCTGGCGTAGTCGTCATCCGCACAGATTCCGAATGCCTCCACCTTTCCGCCTCTTCTGACCATCTGGAAAGCCTGCTCATATGTTTTGGAGTTCCCCACTGCTTCCAGAACAAAGTCGGCCCCCACGCCGTTGGTCAGCTTCATGACCTCCCCCACCACGTCCGGGGTTTCCTTGAAGTTAATGACATGGTCCGCCACCATTTCCCTGGCCATCATAAGGCGGTCCTGATTGCCGTCAATGACAATCACAGGCGCCGCGCCCCGCAGCTTCGCAAGACAGGCATGGATGATGCCGAGGCCCGCGCCGATGACCACCACGCTCCTTCCCATGACGCAGTCCATTTTCCTAGATGCGTTAAGACAGGCCGTAAGCGGTTCTACAAATGCAGCCTTTTCATCCGACACCCCGTCCGGGACCACATACACATTCTTCCACGGCACCTTTACATATTCTGCGAACCCGCCGTCCACATGGATCCCAATCTGCTTAAAATCCGTACACAGAAGGGGTTCCCCAATCCGGCAGTGATAACAGGTGCCGCAGGGCTTACAGATATCGCAGGTCACCCTGTCCCCGGGCTTTAACCCCTGGGCGCCAGCCCCCACTTCCTCAATGGTGCCATAGAATTCGTGGCCCGTAATCAGGGGCAGGCACGCCACCTCGTCCGCATATTTCCCTGTATAGGAACCCCAGTCGGAACCGCAGATCCCGCAGTATTTAATCTTAATCAGTACTTCGTCATCCGATATCTCCGGTACCGGTACTTCTGAAAATTCATAGTGATATGGTCTTGTAAGAACCTGTGCCCTCATTTTCCTCATGATAATCTTCTCCTTTATTTTGTGAACAGTGCGTCGCTGCGGCCCTCGTAGGGCGCGTCAATCATCAGCGGACGCAGGAACTCAATGGTTTTCTTCACGCCGTCCCCGCGGCTCATGATCACATCCTCATGCTCATAGTTAAACACACCGTCATATCCTGTGATGAACAGTTCGCTGATCAGGCGCTTCCAGTCCACGTCGCCCCATCCCGGTATGCGGAAACGGAAGGAGCGGTCCAGACGGCCCCACCCGTCCTGCATGTACATGTTAAGCCCGCCCTTCGCCAGGTTGTGGTACACAATTTCACAGTCTTTTGCATGGACCAGGGCTATCCGTCCTCTCAGTTCATCCACAAATGTCTGGATGTTCACTCCTGAGAACAGGATATTGGCCGGGTCCAGGTTGATTGCAAATGCCGGATGGTAATCCACCACCTCCAGCAGGCGCAGGGCTGACTGGGTATCGTAAACCACGTTGTTGGGATGTGGTTCAAATGCAACCTTGATACCGTATTCCCGGTACTTATCCATGACCCTGCCCCATTTTACCGCAAACTGCTCCTCTTCGTACTTCCATCCATCAGGCTCCGGCCAGTCATTGATATGCCCGTAGTTCTCCATGCCGGAAAATGCAACCACCGCCGGAACCCCCAGCTCCGCAGCCAGCTGTGCGGAGCGTATCATGCTTTCTGTGCCGAAACGGATTTTCTCCTCCCTTGTCCCCTTGCAGGAAGAGACAGTCCCGTCACTGTAAGGCCCCATGATCAGCGGGGAGTCCGCATGATTACTCAGGGAAGCAATGCTCAGGCCGTAACCCTCCACCATTTTCTTCAGTTCCCCTGCCCTGTGGTTCTTTAAAATGTCCTCTGCATCCACCTGGCCGTTTCCCACATAGGCCGGCAGCTCCACGCAGTCATAGCCATTGTCCGCCGCAATCTTAAGGACTTCCTCCAGCGGCTTTTCCGAATAATTCACAACACAAAATCCAATCTTCATCTATGTACCCCCTATGCGGTAATTCATATGTTCTGATTCATATGCTCTTAGCATCCAGTTCCATTTAATAAGTCCAGTCATAATCGTCCCCGTCGGGAATCAGATAATCGTCCACATTGTCCTTTGTGACCACGATGGAATCCATCATCACATCCTTTTCCTCAGGACCTTTTCCCTCGATACAGTCAATGGCCACGTGAAGGGCGTCCACGCTGGCCGCACATGGGAACTGGGTCAGGCCCACGCAGCTTCCGTCCTTGATCATCTTCACAACGCCGTTAATACCATCTGCATTTGTGAAAATGATGCCTTCCTGGTCGCGTCCCGCCTCCTTGATGGCATCCACGGCTCCCAATGTCACGCCGCCATCCTGTGAGATGAATCCGTCGATTTCCCCGGGGCCGAATTTGGCCAGGCAGTCTTCCATGAAGCTCTTGCCCTTGCTGACCTCAAAATCCGTATACTGCCTTGCAATGATCTTGATACCGGGATACTGTGAAAATACGGAGTCCTGTCCTTCCTTCTGGAAGTTGTCCGTACTGGAACCAGCCATGGTGTCCAGCGCAATGAGATTCCCCTTTGGCTCACCATAGCGCTCCGTCAGGGCTTCCACCAGCATCCTTGCGCACTCCGCGCCGTTCTGCTTATCCGAATATCCCACAAAATGTGTGTAATCCTCCGTGGTACATGTACGGTCAAAGATGATGACCGGGATTCCGGTTTCAAATGCAGCCTCAATACCTGGATTGGCCGCATCCTCAACACAGGGTGTGATTAGGATTGCATCCAGGTCCTGCTGGAGCATGGCTTCTATATTACTGTTCTGGGTGTTGGCATCATCATGGGCATCGGTTTCTATCAGCTCCACCCCCAGGCGGTCGCATTCATCCACCAGCATGTCACGCATCTTTACGCGCCAGCTGTTGGATATGGAGGCGTTGGCAAAACCGATCCTGTACTTTCTTCCGGCTTCTGTTCCGGTTTCTCTTCCGGCTCCTGCCCCGTCCTGTCCTTCTGTCCCTGAACCTCCTTTATCCTCTGTCCCGGATTTCTCCTGGACGGATGAAGCCGCCTCAGTCTTTGCCCCTGCATCCCCGGCCGCGGGCTGGCTTCCCGCGTTGCAGCCAGCCATGGAAGCTGCCATTGTCAATGCCATAAGAACTGCTAATGTTTTTTTCATGATAACCCTCTCTTTCTTTTTATCCCCGGACATCTGCGGAAATCCCCCTCGCGCCCAGTCAGTTAAATTTTTAACAAAAACGATGCTGATTTGGCCAAATCGTTAAAGAAAGTCTTTTTTCTTTCTTCGTTTTCGTCATTATAGCATATGTGTTTTCGTTTTTCAAGGCCTTTCCTTTCTTTTTCTTTTTTTATTTTTCGTTTTCTTTTGTTTTTATTTTTCTTTTTTTGTTGAAATTTTTCGTTTCTTATGTTATCTTTATAGTGAAAAATGTTTTGAAAGGGAGGGGCATGAATGTTTAAGGCAGAACGTCTACACCGTATTAAAGAAATCATCTTCGAGCGCAAACAGATAGATGTCGCCACTCTCAGCACTCTTTTAAATGTAACCGAAGTAACCATCCGGAATGATTTAGAACAATTAGAAAAAAGCGGCTTCCTCACCCGTTACCACGGAGGAGCCACCTTAAATACAGAGGTATTTCCAGAACAGCAGTTCCAGTCCGTGCACACGGACAGCCCTGCCATCCCTTACGATAAGGAAAAGGAAGAGGTGGGTCTGGCAGCCTCCCAGCTGGTTAAGGAAAAGGAATGGATTTTCCTCGGCCCCGGCACCACCAGCAGTTACATCGCAAAGGCGCTTTCCAGGCGCCAGAACCTGAATATCATGACCAATAACTTTCATGTTGCCAATATCTTCGGATGCAATACCTCGGTCCAGCTGCTGTTCCTTGGCGGGCGGATGCAGAATTCCGGCATGTATACGGTGCCCGAGGACCTGAACAAGGAACTGGAACACATCTATCTGAGCAAATTCTTCTTTTCCGTGGATGCGGCCAGCATAGAAGGAGGATACACCCTGACGGACATGAATGTCTTAGACATCATCAAGGCCATATCAAGCCGCTGCAATGAAACCATCATGTGCATTGACAGCAAGAAGTTTGACCAGCGTTCCTTTATCCGTCTGGGGGATTTGACCTATACGTCCACCGTGGTGACCAACAACCACATTCCGCCGGAATATCACCAGTATTACATTGAACATGGAATACGGACATTTACCTCCTATGATTTAAAGCCGTTAAACTTATAAACTTCATGAGGACTGTTTATGGATAAATTCGTAGTTCGTATGACAAATGTTTGTGCAGGCCCGTTTCCGGAAAGCCATATGGACTTTGAGGCTGCGTCCGGGGAGATTACTGCCATTATCGGAAGCAACGGCGAGGGCAAGACCACCCTGGCCAAGGTCCTGGCGGGCATGATTCCCCGTATATCCGGGGACATATGGCTGGATGACAGGAAGCTGGACATCCACAGCATATCTTCCGCCCACAGGAACGGCATCTATCTCATGACCGAATCCCTCCAGCTCTTTCCCGGTAAAAGCATCATGGACAACCTCCTGCTGGGCATCGAGCAGCTTATTTTCCACAACCGGCTGTTTAACCCGCCCAGGGAAAAGAAGGAAGCCGTATGCCGCCAGGTCCTTAAGGAACTTGGGCTGGACCTGAATCTGGGACAGTCCGTGGACCATCTGTCCCAGGGTGAGAAATGCCTGCTTCAGATTGGACGGATCCTGTTATGCAGGCCCAGTATCCTCATTATGGATGAGTTCTCCGCCTCCCTCACTGTCTTAGAGACAAAGCGGATCATGAGCCTTTTGACCGGGCTGAAGCAGAAGAACATCTGCATCATCCTTATTTCCCATGAGTATTCCACGGTAATCCGTTATTGCGACCGCATTTCCCTGGTGGAACAGGGAAGGATTGCCGAGTCCTACTCCCGGGCTGAACTGGGGGATGAGGCCTTTGTCAGACGGGTCCTGACCTTTAAGAAGAACTTTTCATATCCGAAGCTGCCAAGGACGCCGGGACAGCCGCTCCTGACAGCCAGCCACATATCCAGCGGCATCATCAAGGATGTCTCATTCACCCTCCAGGAAGGGGAAATCCTTGGCATTGCCGGGGTAGTCGGCTCCGGCCGCACCACCCTCATCAATGCCATCATGAAGGAACGTCCCATTACCTCCGGCCGCCTGGTATATGCCCCTGCCCTGGACCGGGCCGGTGCGGTCAGCATCCTGCCCGGAGACTGCGGGGACCGCTCGCTGTTCTCCGGCAAGGACCTTACCTTTAACATCACCTCCTCCAACGTGCAGAAGGCCGCCCGGTTTTACATGGTTTCCGGCCATACCCTGGATCTGTATGCCCGGGATTACATGGACAGGCTGAGCATACGCAAGCCCTCCTGCCGTGTTCCCGTGGACCAGTTAAGCCAGGGTGAGATGCAGAAGGTGCTGATTGCCCGCTCCCTGTATCAGGACGCCAAGCTTTACATATTTGACGAGCCGTCCAGCAACCTGGACCTGACGTCCAAAAGCGAGCTTTACAATATATACAACGCGCTGCTGGCCCGGGGCGCCTCCATCATTCTGATTTCCTCGGATTTCTCAGAGCTGATCGGCATGTGCGACCGCATCCTGCTTTTAAAGGCAGGGGAACAGGTAGGGCTGTATCCGGCAGATGAAATCACTAATGATTTTTTATATTCTGTTCTGTAAGATAGGGGGATTTACATATGAAAAAGCTGATTGCTTATGACCTGGGGACCGGAGGCATCAAGGCCTCCCTGTTTTCAGAGGACGGGGACTCCCTGGCCGACGTGTTCATCCAGTACAAAACGTATTTTCCGCAGGAACATTTTGTGGAGCAGCGTCCCATGGACTGGTGGGACCATGTCTGCGCCGCCACAAAAAAGCTGCTTGTGACGTCCGGCTCACCTGCGTCGGACATTGCCTGTGTCGCCCTTTCCGGCCACAGCCTGGTGGCCGTGCCCCTGGACAGCCGCGGCAGCCTTCTGGCTGACCAGGTGCCCATCTGGTGTGACATGCGGGCAAAGGAAGAGGCAGAGGAACTGTTTTCAAGGCTGGATTATGACAGCTGGTACATGACCACAGGCAACGGGGACCCGGCTGAATGTTACACCGTCGCCAAGCTGATGTGGATGAAGAAGCACCAGCCCGTCCTGTACCGTCAGATTCACAAAATCCTGGGGTCCAAGGACTTCATCAATTACATGCTCACCGGCACCATGTGTACGGACCCCTCCTACGCATCGGGATTCGGGGTGTTTAACCTTTTAAAATGGGATTATGAGCAGGAATACATGGAAGCAGCAGGAATCCGGCCGGAGCTGTTCCCTGAAATCCGCCCCAGCGATGCCATCATCGGAACCGTCACCCCGGAGGCGGCCCGGATGACCGGACTGGCAGAAGGCACCCCGGTTGCCTGCGGCGCGGTTGACAACACCTGCATGGCCCTGGGCGCACGCGGATTAAAGGAAGGGGTTGCCTATACTTCCCTGGGTTCCTCCAGCTGGATTGCCGTGACCTCCTCCAGGCCCATTGTGGACAGGGATACAAAGCCCTTTGTATTTGCCCATGCCAGGAAGGGGTACTATACATGTGCCGTCTCCATCTTCTCCGCAGGCAATTCCTTCCGTTGGATCCGGGATAACCTGTGCAGGGATTTAGGGGATGACACCGACACTTATGAGGCCATGAACCGCATGGCTGAAAGCGTTCCCCCGGGCAGCAACGGGGTCATGTTCAACCCCACCCTGGCCGGCGGCAGCGCCCAGGAGCCATCTCCCGACCTGAAAGGCGGGTTCATGGGATTATCCCTCAGCACCACCAGGGAGGACCTGGTGCGGGCGTCCATGGAAGGCATCGCCATGTCCCTGCGCTGCACCCTGGACATCCTTATGACCCAGACCGATATCACCGGGGAAATGCTCATCTGCGGCGGCGGCAGCAAAAGCGCCGTATGGCGCCAGATATTTGCGGACATCTATCATCTTCCTGTCCTGAAAACCAACATTGACCAGAACGCCGCATCCTTAGGCGCCGCGGCCCTGGCAGCCAACGGATGCGGCCTGTGGGATGGTTATGACCGCATCCCGCACATCCACCGGACCGAGGACCTCTCCCTGCCTGATCCGGACGCCAGCGCCTTATACGAAAAGATTCTGGCGGTCTATCGCAGATGGACAGGATACCTGGCCGAATTAAGCGGGATGATGCCAAAAGCATGACCCATCCCTGTCCTCAATCCTCCGTCCTCCCATCCCCCTATCCCTCCTGATACAGGTACAGCCACGGAGTATTCACCGGCAGGGCTGCAAATTCATCCCTGCAGTACTCCTGCACGGTCCCGCCCCGTCCCACCCGCAGCAGCCGGTCGGCCAGGGCCAGGGAATCAGCCAGGTTCACAGCCATGATGACCACCGGGATTCCCCGGTTCAGGAAGCGTTCCAACAGTTCCATGATATGGATGCGCAGGGATACCTCCGCACTTTTAAAAGGCTGGACACAGAACACGATTTCCGGGTTCTGTAGAAAGATCCTGGTGTAAATCAAGTCATATTTCTGCCGTTCGGTCAGCCGCTCGATAGGCGTGTCAAATACATCTTCCCCTAAAAAGCCCGCGTATTCCCTGCGCAGGCTTTTCTTAATTTTCCTCTTCCTCCACACGCCGTCCATCCGGTGGTCCAGCGTAAAGCACAGGTTATCCAGATAGCTCATATTGGGAAACAGCATGGTGTGGACAGGCAGCTCCTGGATGATGGCCACGCGGCGGTCATGCAGGCCCCCTGACAGGGTCCCGTTAATCCATATACTGCCGCTCTTTTGCCTGCTCCCGCCTGACAGCACCGGTATCAGCTCCCGGATCATGCAGTTGTCCAGATCCTGCACCACCAGGCATTCCCCCTCATACGCTGAAAAGCTCAGGTTCTCCACCTGCCCGCAGCACAGGTTTTCCATCCTGAAGACAATATGGTCCGTGCCCGGCTCCGGCCGGTTCCGGCGGGCCATCCGCTCCCGTACATGGCGGTCAAAGTCCTCCGTGCACCGCAGGAAGAATGGATCCGGGGGCTTCTCTGCCCCGCCAAAGCATTTTATGATCTGTCCGTTGAGCATGAGGGCCGCGCGGTCGCAGATCTGCTGCGCCTCCTCAAAATGGGCTGCCACGTACAGGAACGACATCCCCCGCTTTGCATAGTGGCGCAGGATGCTGCTGAGTTTTTCAAGCTCCGCCGCGCTGATGAAGGTGCTGATATCCTCCAGCACCACCAGATGGTTCCCGGCAACCACTGCCTTTAAAAGCTCCACCACAAAGCGTTCAAAGGTGCTGAGGTCTTCTATGTAGGCATCCGCAGGTATCTCCATCCCGATATCTTCCATGAACGGCTTTATCTGCTCCCGCAGGATCCCGGGCTGCATCAGCCTTTTGCGGAACCCCGGCCTGAGCACGAAAATGTTGTCAGCCACCGTCAGGTCCTTTGCCAGACAGCTCTGATTCTGTATGATACTGACCCGGTTGGTGCTGACCCGGTTCATGCCGGTACAGGGAAAACGCCAGTCATTGACCAGCTTTTCCTTATAGTAAACAAATCCATAGTGCAGGGGCAGGTTCTGGCGCAGCAGCCGCATCAGGGCCGATAGCCCAAAATGATTGGCAGGCACAAGCCCCAGTATCTCCCCTGTCCAGATGGTCATGCTGAAATTCTCCAGCAGGGCCACTCCCTGTTCGCAGTATGTCACACGCTCCATGCGGAATACTTCTTCCCTCATTTTAAAGCCTCTTTATTCTTAAGCTCCCTGTCATTGGCAATGGCCGGCAGGTTAATCTCCACATCCGTGCCCACCCCCGGCATGGAGAACACGTGAAGCCCGTATTCCTCCCCAAACAGCAGATGGATACGGTTATTTACATTCACAAGCGCGATTCCTCCCCTGGTTTCCGAGCCTTGGGAGGCAAATGCCTGTCCGCTCCTGCCCAGCCGTTCATTCATCCTGGACAGGACCTCCTCATCCATCCCCACACCGTCGTCGGATATGCGGATCAGGAGCCGTTTCCCGCTGCGCTCCAGATGGATGGTCAGATGGCCTGTACCTATCTTGCACTCCGTGCCATGGATGATGCTGTTTTCCAGGATGGGCTGCATGGTCAGCTTCGGAAGGCGGCAGCCATAGATTTCTTCCCGCTCCTCCGGGTCACATTCAATGGTCAGGCTCAGCCGTGAGCCGAACCTGTACTGCTGGATCCGGAAGTAGGTCTGGCAGTTCTCCAGTTCTTCCTCCACGGACACCAGGTTCTCCACCTTACTGATGGTGTAGCGGAAAAATGCCGCAAGGGCCTCCGTCATGTCCGCCACACCTGTAAGCCCTGCTATAAGCGCCTCGCTGCGGATGCTCTCCAGCGTATTATACAGGAAATGGGGGTTAATCTGGTTCTGCAGGGCCAGATACTGGGCCTGCCGTTTGTTCAGCTTAAGCAGCTCCGAGGAGTCCATGATCTTCATCATATGGGCCAGCATCTGGTAAACCATGGGCGTTGGGGCGGTCTGGCACAGATGGGTCAGGTCCGCCGTGGTATATCCGTCCAGGAACAGGCGCATGGTCCGTTCCATGTGAAGATAGGGCTTCAGGATCATGGCGTAAAACCACCATAGCAGCACAACCAGCAGAACCAGGGACAGGATGGCGGGCCAGAAGGGCGCATTGCCCAGGAATGCCAGGAACAGAAGCCCGGCAATCAGAAACAGATGGATACACAGCGCCGCCGCCAGCAGTACCATGACCCGGACTGACAGATATTCAAAACGTTTCATATCCCCTGCCTCCTTCCAACATAATTCCTTCACCAGCGCCTATTCTGTCACCGCCCATTCCTTCGCCGCCCATCCCTACCCATACAGCTTCCTGTATTCCGCCGGGTTCAGCCCCGTGTCCTTGTGGAAGGTATGGGTAAAATGCTTCCTGTCGCTGTATCCCACCTTCTCACATATCTCAGCCACAGGAAGGCTGGTTTCCCGTAAAAGTGTCTTGGCTTCTTCCATCCTGACCCTGGTAAGGTATTTGGCAAATCCCTCCCCTGTTTCCCGTTTGAACAGGGTGCTGAAATAGTTGACGCTGAAACCGATGTCCTCGCACACGGTTTCCAGGGTGATAGGCTCCTGGTAATGCTGCATCACATACTGTTTGGCAATGCGGATGGGGCGGGCTGCCTCATTGCTGCGAAGGTCCCTGGCCTCTGACAGAAGCCTGGCCTGTATCTGTTTCAGCTGTCCGAACAGACCGCCAACCGTGCTGCACTGGCTGCAGCAGGCCGCAAAATCCTGCTGGATTTCCTCCACATGGCTGAGGGCGGTCCTGGCAATGAACAGACGTCCGGCAGACAGAACAAGTTCCAGTATTTCCCTGCCGCAGATCCGCTCCAGCCCCAGTACCTCGCGTTCCAGCATGCTGCATGCCTCCCCTGCCTCCTCCAGGTTCAGGGTATCCACGGAATGCTCCATCAGCTTCATGTACCGGTCCAAAAGGTTCTGCTTCTCCAAACCGGAACCAGCAGGCACGGTTTCCAAAAGCCTCCCGGTCCCCTCCATCAGCCGCTCCCACATGGCGCCCTTTGCCCCCTCCAGGGAAACACCAAGCTGGCCCGGCGCAGCAGTGGGCGCGCCCAGGGACAGGGTGAAATCAAGGGGGCCCATCAGGTCCTTTTTCACTTCCAGGTGGTTAAGGCATTCCCGCAGCCCCCTGCGCACCTCATCCCTGCGGCCGGAATCATAATTGAGAAGCCCATACCCGGTATAGGACTGGAAATACAGCACCATGTCACAGCAGATAGAGGTCATTGTATGATTAAAAATATCCCTGATTTTTTCCTGTATGACCCCGGCGGCCGTGCGGTTCACCTGCTCCATGCTGCAGTCCATCTTCACCATGAACACCTGGTACATGTCCCCGGACGTATCCACATGGTAACTGTTCCTCAAGGTTTCCGCCGTCAGGTCATTCAGGCTGCCGGACAGCAGGTCCTTCATCAGGCTTTCCCGGATACGGCTCAGGTCCTCCTGGCTGTTCTGGTGCTGGCGGTGGATGGCCGTCCTGGTCTCCTGTCTGGCCTCACATTTTTCCCGTATCTTTTCCAGGGTTTCCATTAGCTCTGTCTGCTTAATGGGTTTTAACAGATAATATCCCGCCCCGTATTTCATTGCTTTCTGGGCATATTCAAAATGCGCGTATCCGCTGATGATGACCACCTCCAGGTCCGGCATCAGCTCCTTTGCGCTGCGTATCAGCTCCAGGCCGTCGCATCCAGGCATACGGATATCCGTAATCAGTATGTCCGGCTCCCTGGACTTAATGAGTTCCAGCGCTTCCAGGCCGTTCTCAGCCAGGGCCGTCACCTCCATGCCCAGGGAATCCCAGTCAGCCAGGGCCTGGACCAGCCTGCAAATCAGGCGCTCGTCATCCGCGATAATTACTTTTAACATAAGTTCCCCCCTCAGGCCTTTTACATTCCCTTCCCTGTATCATATCATGCCGGGTTTTGCATTTCAACAAAAACGCCGTTCCTCAGAGCGGCGTTCTTGCTGTATGTTCAGGATTTATTATTTTTTCAGGACAGACACGCCTGTATCGGATACAACCCCGCCAAGGGAATCTCCCTCAAGGGCCTTGACACAGGCTTCCACGCCCTTTGAACCCATTACGTCCGGGTTCTGTGCCATGGTGCAGAGCAGGTATCCGTCGTCAATCAGTCCGAGGATGGCGTCTGATTTATCAAAGCCCACGCCGATGATCCCGTCCTTGCCTGATGCCTTGATGGCATTGCCTGCCCCGGTGGTGGAGCCTTCATTACAGCCAAAGATTCCCACCACGCCCTGGGTGATGTAGTTCTCAGCAATGCTCTGGGACTTGGCTGCATCGCCTTCGCCGTACTGTGTCTCCAGCAGTGTGAAGCCCTTGCCCTCAAATGCAGAGCGGAAGCCTTCTTCACGCATGACGCAGGAATCCGTTGCAGCGTTCACGTTGATGATGCCGATGGAACCGGACGTAACGCCTGCTGCCTCTAATGCCTTTAACATTTCCTCCCCGGCTGTCCTGCCGGCTGCCTTGTTGTCCGTGGAGAAGGTTGCCTCTGCGTCCACGTTGGCCGGTGAATCCACATATACAATCTTGACGCCTGAGGACTGGGCTTCCTTCAGTGCGGATGAGATGGCATCCGGGCCGTTTGCAGCCACCATGATTGCCTCGTAGCCGCCTGCAACCGCATTGTTCACACACTCAATCTGCTGTGCGTCATCCTTGGTATTGGGGGACATGAAGGTTACGGAAACGCCAAGGGCCTCTGCTTCCTTCTGTGCGCCCTCGTTCAGCGTTACCCAGTGCTGGTCAATGGAGTCCATGGTAATAAGGGCAATCCTATATTCCTTGCTGGCCTTTGCGGTAGTTTCCCCGGCTGCCGCGCTGGCTGTCCCGCCCTGTGCCGTGAGGACAGATACGCCTGTGTCGGTTACCTTGCCGCCCAGGGATTCCCCGCCCACAGCAGCAACAGCCGCCTTGACGCCTTCATAGCCCATGACGTCCGGGTTCTGCGCCATGGTGCAGAGCAGGTATCCGTCACCGATCAATCCCATGATGGCGTCCGACTTATCAAAGCCCACGCCGATGATCCCGTCCTTGCCTGATGCCTTGATGGCATTGCCTGCCCCGGTGGTGGAGCCTTCATTACAGCCAAAGATTCCCACCACGCCCTGGGTGATGTAGTTCTCAGCAATGCTCTGGGACTTGGCTGCATCGCCTTCGCCGTACTGTGTCTCCAGCAGTGTGAAGCCCTTGCCCTCAAATGCAGAGCGGAAGCCTTCTTCACGCATGACGCAGGAATCCGTTGCCGCGTTCACGTTGATGATGCCGATGGAGCCGGACGTAACGCCTGCCGCGCTTAACGCCTTTAACATTTCCTCCCCGGCTGTCTTGCCGGCCGCCTTGTTGTCCGTGGAGAAGGTCGCCTCTGCATCCACGTTGGCCGGTGAATCCACATACACAATCTTGACGCCTGAGGACTGGGCCTCCTTCAGTGCGGATGAGATGGCATCCGGGCCGTTTGCAGCCACGATAATGGCCTTTGCGCCTGCTGACACCGCGTTGTTCACACACTCAATCTGCTGCGCATCGTCTTTTGTATTGGGAGCCATGAACTGTACGGTCACGCCCAGCTCCCCCGCCGCCTTCTGCGCGCCCTCGTTCAGCGTTACCCAGTGCTGGTCAATGGAGTCCATGGTTATCAGGGCAATCATGGTCCCGGAGCCGACTGCCGGTGTCTCCGTCTTTGCCGCCTCAGTGGCTGCGGATGCTGCCGTGGTAGCCGCCACATCCTCTGTCTTGCTGCCGCATCCCGTGATAAGGGAAGCTGCCAGGCCCAGGGAACAGGCCAATGCTAACATTTTTTTCATTGCATTTTCCTCCTTTTTGCTTTCACATACGTTTCTCATACATATATATTAGCGCTGCCGGGATTGCTGCGGTCACAGGGTGTAAACCTGTGCCGCAGGCATTCCCCCAGGCGTCTAATCCTCATTCATTTCCCTACGCCTTCTTCTCTGCCATGGGGCGTTTCCGAATCAGCATGCCCTTGCGCAGCACCACATCCAGAAGCACTGCAAATACCACGATGATACCGATTACAAGACGCTGGATCCCTACCTGGACCCCAATCATGTTCAGTCCGTTCTCCAGTGTCTGCCACACAGCCGCTCCGGCAAATGTCCCCAGCAGGATCCCGGTCCCGCCAAGAGGTGAGATACCGCCGATAACGCCGGCCGCAACCGCGTACATCTCATACATGTTGCCTGCCTCCATGTTGCCCATGTTGGCCTGGCCGCAAAGGATGAGCCCCACCACGAAGGAGCAGAATGCGCTGACAAGATATGTCTTTGTCACGGTTGCCACCACGCTTACGCCTGACAGCTTGGCTGCCTCCACATTGGAACCGATGGCATAGATATGGCGCCCGGTCCTTGTCTTGGAGAGCAGGAAGAAAAAGGCGATGAACAGCACCAGCGCAATCCAGAAGGTATTAAACACACCCGCGGTCTTGCCATAGTAGAAAAATGCCTGGAACTTATCAGCCGCCTCCTTGCCGATGCCGGAGCTGATGGCGTCCGTATTCCGGTTGCCGTTTACCATATAGGCAACGCCCCTGGCCACGAACATGGTTCCCAGCGTTGCAATGAAGGGCGGCAGCTGGAACTTTCCAACCAGGATACCGTTGATGACCCCGATGGCCAGGCAGCAGATCAATGTGATGAGGATTGCCGCCATGGGATTAACCCCGTGTGTCATCAGGGTTGCGCTTATCATGGCGCTCATACCCACCACGGAACCGATGGAAAGGTCGATATTGCCCGTTATGAGCACATAGCTCTGCCCGATACCGATGATCAGGTACTTGGACATGGAACGGAACAGATTGGTCACGTTCTGCCCGGAAAACACAGTGGGATTGATGGCGCCAAATGCGATGTAAATGATGATAAGTCCTGCAAATGCAGTCAAAGCGCCCCTCATGCCCCGGATATTCAAAAACTGTTTCACAGCCCCTTGATTCTTGTGATTCATTGCTTCTTCCTCCTCGTTATACGCACCCGCGCCTGTGTTCCCGGCGCCTGCGTGCAGTGCATGGCCTGCTGTACTCAGGTCATACTACCTTTTTCTCAAACCTGGTTGCCAGTGTCAGGATACTGTTCTGGGTGGCTTCATCCGCCATCAGTTCCCCGGTGATGCGCCCGTCGCACATGACCACGATCCGGTCCGCAATGCCCATGACCTCCGGCATCTCGGAGGAGACGAACATGACCGCAATCCCCTGCTGTTTTAACTGGTTCATAAGGTTATATATCTCAACCTTTGCCGCCACGTCGATTCCCCTGGTGGGTTCATCAAATATCACCACCCGTGAGTTCCTGGCCAGCCATTTGCCCACCACCACCTTCTGCTGGTTGCCGCCTGAAAGGTTGCCTGCATTCACATCCACATTGGGCGTCTTGACCTTTAAGTCAGCCACCACCTTATCACACATCTCATCTTCCTTGGACCGGCTGACCACCCCTAACCGGTTGCACAGCAGATCCAGGTTGGGAAGGGCGATGTTATGGCGGATGCTCAGCTTGGTGCACAGGCCGTCCTTTTTCCTGTCCTCAGGCGCCAGGACGATTCCGGCCTGGATGGCGTCCTCCGGCCTTCGGATCGTGATTTCCTTTCCATCCAGGAAAAACTGCCCGCTTTCCTTGGGGTCAATCCCGAATATGGCCCTGGTGGTCTCGGTCCTGCCCGCTCCCATAAGCCCTGCAAAGCCGACGATTTCCCCTTCGTAAAGGGAAAAGTTCACATCCCTGACCATCCTGCCCGCATTCAGGTTCCTGACCTCCAGCACCAGCCTGCCCTTGTCGCATGTGACGCGGGGGAACTTTTCCTTAATCTCCCTGCCCACCATGTTGGAAATGATTTCATCCAGTGTGGTGTCCTCAAAATTCATGGTTGTTATGTACTGCCCGTCGCGCATGATGGTAACCCGGTCCACGATGGACTGCAGTTCTTCCAGGCGGTGGGATATGTATACAATCCCGCATCCCTTTTCCTTCAGGTTGTGTATGATGCGGAACAGGTCCTCAATCTCACGGGCCGTCAGCGCCGAGGTAGGCTCATCCATGATAAGGATCCTGGCATGGGTGGAAAGGGCTTTTGCAATCTCCACCATCTGCTGTTTGGACACCGGAAGGTCGCCCACCACCTGATGGGGATCCAGGTCGATTTTAAGCTCGTTCAGGATGGTCCTGGCTTCCTCCTCCATCTCCTTGTTGGACAGGATCATGCCCTTTACCTTCTCCCGCCCCAGGAACATGTTCTCTGATACGGAGAGATGCCTGCACATATTAAGTTCCTGGTGTATGATTGCAACTCCTGCCTCCTGGGCCTGCTTTGGGTTCATGTCCCCATACTCTTTCCCGAATATCCGTACCGTGCCCTCATCCCTTGTATAGACGCCGCTGAGCACCTTCATCAGGGTACTTTTTCCAGCGCCGTTCTCTCCCAGAAGCGCCATGACCTCACCGGAACGCAGTTCAAAATGCACATGGTCCAATGCCTTCACTCCCGGAAAACTCTTGCAGATGTTCTCCATGGAAACAATCGTTTCGCTCATTTTCAGCCACCTGTCCTTCTCTGTAATCAGTATTCAGACCTCTATTCTCTGGTTTTATTATAGCAGGACTCATCTGCACGGATAAGGGGGGCATGATCCTAATTAGGGGGGTATTATTATGCACTTTTACAAAATACCGCGTGTCCATCCCGCATCCATCCATCATTTTTCATATATTACGGCATGGAAATGTCCCGTTACCAGCATTTTATGACAAACCAAAAAAAGTCCCCTGCCAACCAGACATTGGCAGAGGGCCTATGGTACTGTAATGAACTATAATGAATATCATTCTTTTGTATCTTCCGCTTCCTTCTCATCATGGATTACGTATGACTTAAGCCTTTCCTGCATCCTCCTCTTACTCCGGCGCAGTATCAGAAGTATGAGAATGACAATCACTGCCAGAGGAAGCCAGATCGGGCTGGCCGCCAGGAACCAGATCAGGAAGCCGGTTGCCCCCCTGGACACGGCATTGAGGTTCTTTGTAAATCCTTTCTCAATCCGCTGTCCGATTCCTTCTGGTTCAGTGGGCGTAAAGGATGCGGCCTCCCTGATTTCGTGGATGTCCAGATAGACCGTGCTGTAATCCACCTGGTTGTCGTACAGCCTGAGCTGTGATTCCATGGATTCCAGCTGGTAGCGGATTTCGGAAAGCCGTTCTTCCAGGGCAATGACCGCCTCCAGCGTATCCGCCTTCTCAAGTAAGGCCCAGATGCGCTCCTGTTCCACGGACAGGGATTTCTTCCTGCTTTCCAGGTCGCTGTACTGCAAGGTAACGTCCTGGGTGTTTTCTGATTTGTTGGTGATATTGCCGTTCGCCTCCACCGTGGATACAAACCCGTCCAGCCTGTCAATGGGGACGCGGACCGTAAGGGACGCATACCGTGGAACCAGCTCATTCTGGTAGTTCAGGCTGTTGCCCGATATGTCCGACTGCTCCACATATCCGCCCAGTTCCCCAACCTTGTCTGTCAGCGTCTTCATCATCTGGTCAAATGCATCTGTCTCCACGGACAGGGTCACGTTGCGTATCAGCTTGCGGTTGGGGGGAATGGCCTGCCCAAGGGATGCGGTATCCGTCACCCCGGCCTTATCCGCAGCCCCTTCCCATTGCGCAGGATCATCCCAATCCGTTCCGGCCGCCGATTCCGCCGCAGCCATGTTCTCATATGCGGCCTCTGTCATGGCAACGGCTGTCTGGCTGCTCCTGGAACTTCCTCCGCAGGCCGACACCCCCAGCATGGCTGACAGGAACACGGCAAAGCCATAAAACAGTACTCTTTTCCTCATAATACTTACCTCCTTGAAAAATCAGATTTTTCACACTCTTATCAGATAATATTACGATAACATGTGAAAATCCCCTTTTCAATAGAAGTAACAAAGGATTAAGAAAATCTACCGCACAATGTAATCTTATGCCCAATCCTGATGACAGCGCCATGGGATGTCTCAGTTCCCAAACCGTATGGATATCACAGTTCCCCGAACCGAATGGATGTCTCACTCCCCGAACCGTACGGATGTCTCACTCCCCGAACCGTATGGATGTCTCACTCCCCAAACCGTATCCCCGTCAGTTCCCTCACCTTATCCATGACCTCCATCTCCATGACCGAACCTTCCAGATGGGCTGCGGCCAGCTCCCTTCCGCCATCCATCTGCGCGAGTTCCACCATCCGCTGCACTTCGTAATACATATTGTTGTCTTCCTTCTGGATCTCCCATGTCTCCAGCCTGCCGTCCCGGTATGTAACCTGAATCTTCCTGGTATCCTGTATCTGCCAGATGAGCATGTTGGCATCCTCGCCCTGGATTTCACTGGGCTGGGCGGAATCCGTTATCTTGGAATATCTTGCCTCCCCCAGCATAGAACCATAATCCATGAGCACGGTCCCTGCCCCTTCCATATGATTGTGCAGGAAAATGCCTGAGGCCATGATCCTTTGCGGCCTTCCGAACAGCAGCACCATGGGGTGGATGCAGTAGACGCCGATATCCATAAGGGCCGCATTGGAAAGGGCGGGGTTAAAGGCATTTTCAATAACTCCGTTTTTAAACGCATCATATCTGGAGGAATACTGGCAGTACTGGAACACGGCGCGCCGGATCTGCCCCAGACGCGGAATCGCTTCCTTTATCTTCGCAAACCCGGGGTCAAATACAGGGCGCATGGCCTCCAGAAGGATTTTCCCATTCCCGTCCGCCGCCTTCCTCATGCGCTCCAGTTCCCGTGCATTGGATGCAATGGGCTTTTCACACAGCACATGCTTACCGTGTTCCAGCATGAATACGGTCTGGGCGCAGTGGCTGCTGTTGGGGCTTGCTATGTATACCGCGTCCACCTCCTTATCATCCGCCAGGGACTCCAGCGTGGTGTACACCTTGTCCACTCCATAAACAGACCCGAAGGCGCGTCCATTGTCCTGTGACCTGGAGCAGACCGCCTCCAGCTTAAAACCAGGCACCTTTAAGGCGGCCTTCATGAATGTGTGACTGATTTTTCCTGTTCCTATGATTGCAAAACGAAGCATGGATCCTGTCCTCCTTCTTCCGGATCAAACTTAATCTGCCCGGGATTCCTGCTTCTATTATAGCAAAAATCCCGGGCAGATCCCATACCATATTTCTGACACCTGTCCTTTAGCGGTTCAGCTTCCAGGCCCCCACTAACCGTTTCAGGTAATCCATGTACCCGGCCTCACGGATGCTTCCATTGGTGAGTACATTTACCTCGCCCAGCTTCTTGCCTCCCAGGGTGTATTCAAGGACGCCTGCCTTCTGTCCCGGTTCCACGGGAGCGGGCATGGATTCTGCCAGCACCAGGTTTTTCTCAATTGCCCCCAGGTCCTCCCCCTTCAGGCTGAGATAGGAGAATACCCCTTCGTATGCAAGGCCCACCTCATCTTCCACACCGCCGGTCACGGGCATCTGGGGAAGGGGCACATGTTCCTTGTCTTCGTAGAGCTTGCAGTTGGCATAGCCATAATTTAACAGGGTCTGGGCATCCCCGAACCTGGCCTTGAAATCAGGGGCGGCCATGATGGTGGCTATGAGCCGCACGCCGTCCTTTTCCGCTGTGGCGGACAGGCAGTACTTCGCAATGGAGGTGGAACCGGTCTTCAATCCGGTCACCTTAAAATTCGTTGCCATCTTAAGCAGTTTGTTGGTGTTGGAAAGGCCGAACTCCTTGGTTCCCTGTTTTGTGACATGGGTTATGTTCTCCATCCAGATGGTGGAATAATTATGTATCTGTGGGTATTTGTTAATCAGTTCCCTGCTCATGATGGCGATATCCCTGGCAGTGGTCAGATGCTCCGGTGATTCCGTAAGGCCGCAGCAGTCCACAAAATGGGTATTGGTCATACCCAGCCCCGCCGCCCGCTCATTCATCATCCGCACAAATTCCTCTTCCGTCCCCCCTATGTACTCCGCCATGGCCACTGACGCATCATTGCCGGAGGCAATGACAATGCATTTAATCAGGGTTTCCACGGTCTGCTTCTCCCCTTCTTCCAGGAATACCTGGGAACCGCCCATGGATTTTGCATGGGCGCTGGTGACCACCTCGTCCGTCAGATTGATTTTCCCTGACTGCAGGGCATCGAATATAAGGATAAGGGTCATGACCTTGGTAACGCTGGCCGGGCTGCGCTTCTCGTCCGCCCCCTTTTCGTAGATTACCTGTCCCGTGGACGCCTCCATAAGCACGGCAGAAGGCGCCGCTATCTGAACCGCTGCCTGGGTATCCGCAGAGGGCGCTTCTGTTGGCTGGGAATCCGTGGATGGCGCTTCTGTGGACCGGGTGTCTGCCGAAGGCACCTCCACTGCCTGGGTATCCCCAATCCGCTCCCCGGTATCCTGGCTGTCCACGGCCTGACCATCTGCGGCCTGGCCGTCCACGGCCTGACTGTCAGCCGGCTGCACCGCCCCCGCGTTCCCGCCCACAGCCGTTCTCAGTTCACTGTCAGCAGCAACCGCTCCCACAGGTATGGCAATATCGGGCTCCTGCCCCAGCGCCGTGGCCGCGGGATGGACCAGCAGGACTGTAAATGATAACAATATGGCTGCAATCCGTTTCATATCTTCCTCCGATAAACTCATCTGCTACTAATTGTATGGGGACGGACAAACAGCTTATTCCCAATTTTCAGTCATTTTTCCCGCAAAACCATAATATATCCGATGCAGCGGCAGGACGATGCCACCATACCGTACGCTTCATCCCAGCACAGTCCGTTCCCAGCACAGTCCGTCCCAGCACAGTCCGTCCCAGCACAGTCCGTCCCAGTGCAGTCCGTCCCAGCACAGTCCGTCCCAGCACAGTCCGTCCCCACACCATTCATCCGTGCCTTCCCATTCACTCCCCCTGTCCCAGTTCATCCAGCCTGCGCAGTTCCTTCCTAAGCAGTAAAACAGCAATCACCGCCATGGCAAGGTCCGCCCCAGGCCCCGCCCAAAGCACACCGTCAAGTCCATAAAACCTTGGCAGGATGGTCAGGAGCGGCGGAAGGAAAATAACCTGGCGGGTCAGGGATATCAATATGCTGCGCCCCGGCCTTCCCTGGGCGGAAAAGAATCCTCCCACCGAGCTTTGCAGTCCATTCAGGAAAATGAACAGCAGGAAAATACGGAAAAACCTGGCCGCAAATTCAAAGTATTCTTTTGTCCCCTTCCCGAACAGCGCGGTAATCCGCACCGGTACCAGCTGGTAACACAGAAAAATGCAGAATCCCGCAGCCAGTACCATGGCCACCACGGTCCGGGCCGCCTCTGCTACCCGCTTATAGTTCCTGCGTCCGAAATTATAACTGACAATGGGCTGCATGCCATTGGTGAGTCCGGTTACGACTGCTGACGCCATTGTATTTACCTTATTTGCCACACCGGCCACTGCCAGGGGGATTTCACTCCCATATACCGATGACGCGCCGTATTTCCTGAGCGCATGATTAAGGAATATCTGCACCAGGGCCTGCGTCATGAAGTTAAATGCCGGTCCTGCCCCCAGTGCCGCTATCTTCCCATAAAGCAGCGGCACTGGACAGAAATCCTTTTTTTGCAGGGCCATGGTCCGGCAGCGGGGAAGGTAGAGCAGGACCATGGCCGCCCCAACTGCCTGGCTCACTGCCGTGGCCCACGCAGCCCCCCGGATACCCCAGCCGAATCCCAGGATGAAAACAGCATCCAGCACTATGTTAAGCAGGGCGCCGGCAGCAATGCACCAAAGGGCATAGTTGGGACTGCCATCGGCCCGGATTAAGAAGGGACCCGCCGCGCCGATGATTGAAAACACATAGGCCAGGGCCGTAATCCTTGCATATGGCAGGGCATAGGGCATCACGCCCCCGGTACAGCCAAACAGGTAGAGGAATGGTTCCGTCCATACCGCCATGACCGCGGAAAGGATTAGCCCGCACAATACCATAAGTCCAAAACCGCTGCCCACGATCCTGCGCGCCTTCTCCTCCTCTCCCCCGCCCAATGCCAGGTTCATGGCGGCCGACGCCCCCACGCCGCACATCAGCGACAGGGCCGTAATCAGCGTAATGGCCGGAAACACCACGTTGGTGGCAGCATTGCCCACAATCCCCAGGACATTGCCGATAAACAGCTGGTCCACGATATTATAGACGGAAGTCACCAGGCTGCTGGCCAGGGATGGGATACAGAAACCGCACAGCAGCCTTCCCATGCTGCCGTGTTCCAATGCGTCAATGCCTGTCCTCTTTTCCATAGGCTCATTCTCCCCTTATATCTTTTATCATAAATTATAGGGGAATACCGGGACACAGTTAAGTAGCGGCGGCTACATATGATACATGAAAATACGGCAGCGCCATGATATATACCGGCGCTGCCGCAGCAGTCAAATCGTATGTTCCCCAGCCACATCCACTTCCCGTATGCACCGTTCCATCACATGCAGCCAGTGCCCCCGCATCAGCTCCCCGGCGCGGTCCGCATCCTTCCCGGACAGGGCGTCCAGGATATCCCTGTGGTGTTGGACGGATTCCTTCCTCATCGTATTCTTATGGAAATAGTGGTATTTAATCCTCTGGATATGCAGGAGCAGCATATGGGAAAATTCCATGATATATTCATTGCCCACTGCCTTGACAATCAGTTCGTGGAACGCATTGTCACAGAGGATGGCCCGTTCCGCCTGATTGGCATCGCATGCCTCTGAAAATTCCTTCTGGATCTGTTCAAGCTCAGCCAGCTGTGTCCCGGTCAGTATGAGGGCCGCCTGTCTGGCTGCCAGGCCCTGGATTTCCGCCAGGGGACGGTAACATTTCTCAATATCGTTCTTGTCCACATCCGCGACCGTGGTTGCACGGCCAGGCGTTACCTTAATTAATTTCTGGGCCTCCAGCATCTGGAGCGCTTCACGTACCGGGGTCCGGCTTACATTAAAATAAGCGGCCAGCTCCGTATCCAAAAGCTTCTCCCCCGGCATCATCTCCCCCCGCATGATCCAATCACATAATGTCTCATATACTAAATCCTTGGCTGATTTGCGCTGCAGCGCGCTGTCTTTTTTCGGTATCGGCACGGTATGCCCTCCTGTGGTCCGGTTGTTGTCTCGCTTCCAATCGGCTTTCTGCCTAAAGCAATGTATGTTATATATAATATATCACATACACATTTTCCTTTCAAGAGTGTTAAGAATATATCAGGATTCCATTCCATTTTTTCCCAATCCAGTCATTTTCATCGTATATATTGCACATATTTTTATCAATAATTCTATCAGTTATGACGATATTTATAATCCAATTCATAACAATCCTTTACATTCCAATCCACATATGCTATATTCAATATGCAATATATCGCACACAGAATATTGTTCAAGAATAAAAACATTCACAGAAAGTGAGGATCATGCACCATGAACAAAGAAGAACTGTTAGTATCCCTGTGCCAGGAGGCAATCCGCATTCCCAGCATGTCCGGCCATGAGAAGGACGTAGCTGAACTTTTGAAGAAAACCATGATTGACTATGATTTTGACGAGGTGGACATTGACAAATACGGAAGTGTTCTGGGCATCATCCACGGCAGCCGTCCCGGAAAGACAATCCTGATGGACGGGCACATTGACACTGTGGAAGTGATAGACCGCGACCAGTGGAGCCATGACCCATTTGCCGCAGAGATTGAAGATGGAAGGATTTACGGCCGCGGCACCTCTGATATGAAAGGAAGCGTCTGTGCCATGATTACAGCCGCTGCCCAGTATGCAGAGGACACGGGAAAGGATTTTGCAGGCAATATCTGTGTATCCTGCACCGTGCATGAGGAATGCTTTGAAGGCGTATCCTCCCGTGAAATCAGCAGACATGCAAAGCCTGATTTCGTCATCATCGGCGAGGCCACCACGACCACGGTCAAGATTGGCCAGAGGGGCCGGGCTGAGGTAGTTGTGGAGACAGAGGGAAAGAGCTGCCACTCCTCCAATCCGGAAAAGGGAGTGAACGCAGTCTATCATATGATGGCTGTCATTGAAGCCATCCGGAACATCAAAGTAAACGAGCACCCAATCCTGGGCAAGGGAATCCTGGAGCTTACGGACATCATTTCCTCCCCCTATCCCGGCGCATCCGTGGTCCCCTCCATATGCAGGGCCACCTTTGACCGCCGCACCCTGGTTGGCGAGGACGAGGCATTCATCCTGGGACAGGTTGAGGAAGCAATTGAGGAAGCGAAAAAGAAAGTGCCGGATCTGAAAGCCAGGGTATATCTGGCAGAAGGAAGCGAGAAGTGCTGGACCGGCGAGACCATTGAGGCCAAGAGGTATTTCCCCGCATGGCTTATCGACGAGAAGGATGAGCTGGTGCAGAAGGCCCTGGCAGGGCTTAAGGAAGCCGGCATTGACGCCCCCATCTCCCACTTCTCATTCTGTACCAACGGCAGCCATTTCTGCGGGGAGGCAGGAATCCCATGCATCGGTTTCGGCCCGTCTCTTGAGAGCCTGGCCCATGTCAGGGATGAGTACATAGAGATTAATCAGCTGAAAAAGGCCTGCAAAGGATTCTACGGCATCCTTTCCCAGCTTACAAAATAAACCATTGTATTAACATAAGAAAAGAGGTATAGGTATGGAAAACTTTTTAGTAAAGCTTAACTCCTTTCTCTGGGGTGCTCCTGTATTAATCCTGCTCTTCGCAGTAGGCCTTCTGTACGCGGTTAAGACACGTTTTTTCCAGTTCCGCCACTTTAAGCACATCATGAAAAACACGGCCGGTGAGATGTTCAAGAAGGGTTCCGCAAAAGGGGACGGCACCCTCACGCCCCTCCAGGCTGTTTCATCCGCACTGGCTGGATGTGTGGGAACCGGCAACATTTCCGGCGTGGCCACCGCTATCTTTGTGGGAGGCCCCGGCGCCGTGTTCTGGATGTGGATCATCTCCCTGTTCGGCATGCTGACCAAGTGCGTGGAGGTCACACTGGCCCAATATTACCGCATCAAAGGGGAGGACGGCGTATTCTACGGCGGCCCCATGTATTACATTGAGCGCGGCATGGGCCGCAAATGGAAACCATTAGCCATCTTCTTTGCCATAACCATCATTGTGGGCGGCCTGGGAACCGCTGCATTCGTACAGCCCTTTGCCATGTCCAATGCCATGAACAACGCCTTCCATATCCCCACCTGGATCATCGTCGTGGTGGCTGCCCTGATCTGCGGCACCGTACTGATCGGCGGCGTAACCGGAATCGGCAAGTTCTGTGAAAAGGTAACCCCTGTCATGTGCGTAATCTATATCATCACGGTCCTGGGCATCATCCTTACCCACATCACCCAGGTCCCACAGGCAATCGCAACCATTTTCACCCATGCGTTCACTCCCCTTTCCGCAACAGGCGGACTGGCAGGAAGCACGGTTGCCATGACCATCAAGCAGGGCGCTGCCCGCGGTACCTTCTCCAACGAAGCCGGATGCGGTACCTCCCCCATCACCCACGCAACAGCCATCACGGCCCACCCCTTCAAGGAAGGCATGTACGGTTCCTTTGAGGTATTCGTGGACACACTGGTTGTATGTACCATGACAGCGCTGGCCATCATCTGCAGCGGCCCGGAGATCTGGCAGAGCGGCCTTAAGGACGTGGCGCTGACCCAGTCCGCATTTGCCTCCACCTACGGAAACATGGGACCTATCATCGTATCGGTCTGCCTCTGCCTGTTCGCCTTCTCCACCATGGTCGGATGGGAAATCAACTACGAGTCCGCCTTCTTCTACATCTTCCCAAAGGCATCCGGCTCCAATGCGGCCAAGCTGCTCATAAGGCTGGTCTGGCTGGTTCCCGGATTCATTTCCCTTGGCAAGACCCCGGAACTTGTATGGACCGTGGTCGATATCGTATCCGGCTTCTGGTGCATCCCCAACGCGGTCGCACTGCTGTTCCTATCCGGTACATTCATGAAAGTATTTAATGATTATCAGGAAAAATACATGAAAAATCAGCCATGCGGCAAGTAACTGCCTCTCAAGTCCTGGCATCATAAAAGACGGGATGGGTTCCTGCATCAAAGCAGGATCCGTCCCGTCTTTCATGATATCAGCATGCCTACAGCGCCTTCCTCAGCGCCTCTGCCATTTCCTCATATTCCTCATCGCTGAGCATGGTCTTCCCGCTGTTCATCTCGAAGGTACCGCCCCATTCCTCGCCGCCCTCATACTTAGGGACAATATGGAAATGCAGGTGGTAGCCCGTGTCGCCGTATGCGCCGTAATTCACCTTATCCGGGTGGAATACCTTGTGCACGGCCCTGGATACCTGGGCAATCTCCGCAAAGTAATCATTCCTCTCCCCGTCGGTCAGGTCTATAAGCTCGCTCACATGCTTTTTGTGGGCCAGGATCACCCTTCCCCTCTTGCTCTGCTCCTTGAATATATAAAGGAAGCCTGTCTTCATTTCACATACAGGATACCCGAATTTGGCAACCAGCCCGCCCTGCATGCAATATGCGCAATTCGTATCTTTTACCATCTCTTCCATGACCATTATCTCCTTTATGTTTGATTTCATTTCGGTTTTAACATACCACTAATGGATGATAAATGCAATTCCAATATTTGTTTTTCTTTCTATGTACCAACTTTTCCATTTCTATGTTATAATGATACACAAGTATCACATATAGGAGCAGATTTATGAGTAAAGCAGATTTCAGACGCAGGCAGGCACGCAGGCGCAGACATAAATTAACCATGATGTCGCGGCATCTTCCGACATTCATCGTATTGCTGGCAATCACACTACTGGTAGGGGGCGGTGTCTTCACCCTCTACCGGTTTGTTTTGGGGAAACAGCCCACCGGGCCGGAAGGCTCTGTCCAGGCAGCTGTATCCTCTGCCCAGGCAGACCCTTCTTCAGGCGGAGGGGACAGCCCCGTGCCGTCCACGGAGGAGACACAGGTAATCCAGGATGATGTTTCAAGGCTCATTGCCCAGGCAGACAGGCTGGCGCTGGGCTACGATTATGACAAGGCCATTGACCTCATCAACAACAGCGGCATGGACGTTACCGAAGCCAGGATGCAGGAAGCACTGGGACGGTATGAGTCAGAAAAGGCGGCGCTGGTACCCGCCGATATGAACCAGATTACCCATGTATTCTTCCACACGCTGATTATGGATACTTCCAAGGCATTTGACGGGGACAAGGACAGCGGGGGCTATAATTCAGTCATGACCACCAAGGATGAATTCATGAAAATGCTCCAATCCATGTATGAACGGGGCTATGTGCTGGTACGGATCCACGACATTGCCTATGAAGAGGCGGATGGGAACGGCAATAAACGGTTCGTGAAGGGCAACATCATGCTGCCGGAGGGTAAGAAGCCATTCGTCATGTCACAGGACGATGTCTGTTACTACCCATACATGGACGGGGATGGCTTTGCCAGCCGTATTGTGATTGGCGCGGACGGTAAGCCCACCTGTGAGATGACCATGGACGACGGAAGTGTGTCCACCGGCTCCTACGACCTGGTTCCCCTGCTGGAGGATTTCATTCAGGAACATCCTGATTTCTCATACAAGGGCGCAAGGGCCATCATTGCATTTACCGGATATGAAGGCATCCTGGGTTACCGGACAGCCGCCTCCAAGTATTCCGATAGCCCCACCTATGAGGCGGACCGGGAACAGGCCGCCAAGGTGGCCCAGTGCTTAAGGGACAATGGCTGGGAGCTGGCCTCCCACAGCTGGGGCCATCTGCAGCTGGGCGTGGCCAAGAATCCGGAGGACGGCTTTGCCATCTCCGAGGAGCGTTTCCGCGCGGACACGGACAAGTGGGAAGCCGAGGTGGAATCCCTGATTGGTCCCACGGATATCCTGCTCTATCCTTACGGCAATGACATTGCTGACTGGCATGCATATAAGGAGGACAACCCGCGGTTTAAGTATCTGGAGTCCAAGGGCTTCCGGTATTTCTGCAACGTGGATGCCAGCACCCCATACTGGATGCAGATGGGTAATAACTATCTGCGCATGGCAAGGAGGAACCTGGACGGCTACCGGCTTTATGAGGACATGACCCAGACAGACCCTTCCAAAAAACGTTTAAGTGATTTATTCGATGCGGCGCAGATATTTGATTCCGCAAGACCTACTCCGGTGGAATGGAGTTACCAGTAAGATATAAACCCAGGCAGTGTGCCGGCCGCTTCATGACGAAGCAGACCGCACACTGCCTGTTTTATTTTTTCTTTTTCCAGGTAAGGCTTCCCCATTCTTATTTTTCCCCTCCGCACATGTACAGGCAAGAACGCACGAACTGTTTCCAGTTGTCAACATATAATAAATCAAGGAATTGATTTCTAATTGAAAGGAGCTTTTTCATGATTCCCAAACTGGAAGTAAATGGGGTCAGCTACTCCTACCACTCATTGGATGGTGAGACGCTGGCCCTTTCCAATATATCATTTGATGTGTCTGCCGGGGAATTTGTTGCTATCGTGGGACCTTCAGGCTGTGGAAAATCCACTCTCCTGACCATGCTCAGCGGGCTGACCCAGCCTGAAAAGGGGACCATCAGCATTGACGGCGCCCCCCTGTCCAAGACACACTCTGCTATCGGTTATATGCTGCAGAAGGACCATTTATTTGAATGGCGCAACATCTTCTCCAATATTTCCCTTGGACTTGAAATACAAAAACGGTTGGACGAACCTGCCAGGCTTGAACTTCTGGATATGATGTCCGCCTATGGCCTGGCCGGATTTGAATATGCAAAGCCCTCCGAGCTTTCCGGCGGCATGCGCCAGAGGGCCGCGTTAATCAGGACCCTGGCCTTAAAGCCGGATATCCTGCTGCTGGATGAGCCATTTTCCGCCCTGGACTATCAGACACGGTTGTCCGTGTGCGACGATATCAGCTCCATCATACGAAGGACCCATAAAACGGCCATCCTGGTGACCCACGACCTGTCTGAGGCCATCAGTGTGGCCGACCGTATTGTCGTGCTGTCCGCGCGGCCCGGACGGGTGAAGTCCGTTTTATCCATTGATTTCCCGGAAGGCTGCACCCGCTCCCTTGACAGGCGTAACTGCCCGGAATTTTCCAATTATTTTAATACCGTATGGAAGGAGCTGAAGACATATGAATCATAACGGCCCTTGTTATACCATGCAGGAACAGGGTAGGAAAAACTGCGGCACATGTGAAATGTCCGTGGCCCAGCAGGCCTTTGTGGAAGGGGAACTGCGCCGCCACCGCCAGGTCACCATCTGCCGCATCATGCTTTTAGTGCTTCTTCTGGCCCTTTGGGAGCTGGCGGCTGACATGCACTGGATTGACAGCTTCATCTTCAGCTCCCCCACCATGATTGCCAAGTGCCTGGTAAGCATGACACGGGACGGCAGCCTGTTCCTCCACACAGGCGTGACCCTGCTGGAGACCCTTGTAAGCTTTGCCCTATGCACTGTTTTTGGCCTGGCCTGCGCCCTGCTTTTATGGTCCAGCAAAAGCGTGGCCCAGGTGCTGGAGCCATTCCTTGTGCTTTTAAACAGCCTTCCGAAATCAGCCCTGGCCCCTCTTCTCATCGTGTGGCTGGGCAATAACATGAAGACAATCATCGTTGCAGCCGTATCCGTGGCCGTGTTCGGCTCCATCCTCACACTCTACACCGGCTTTACCCAGATGGATACGGAGAAAATCAAGCTGATATACTCCCTGGGCGGCAACCGGAAGGATGTGCTGGTAAAGGTCCTGCTTCCAGGTTCCCTGCCCATGCTCATCAGCAATATGAAGGTGAACATCGGGCTGTGCCTGGTGGGCGTCATCATCGGCGAGTTCCTGTCCGCCAAGGCCGGACTTGGTTATCTGATTACCTATGGGTCCCAGACCTTTGCCATGACCATGGTGGTGACCTCCATTGTGATACTTTGTATTGTGTCCGGGGTGCTGTACCAGATCATCGCGTATGCGGAAAAGAGGATAAGCAAGCTTAGTTAACCATTCTGACGGGAGCAGGACTTTATCGTTTTGCATGGGTACTGCTCCTGCCTGTCCCGTACTGTTTTTAGCAGACCATACCCTAATGTCCCATGGGGCATTTGTCACAAATGCACAATTTTCCATTTAACTTTTTTACACTTTTAACAAATCTAATATTACCTATTGACTTAGAATTTTATGGTATGTATAATGTAGTCAATTGAACAGGGCTTGTAACTATTTTTAATGATAGGCAATACCTTCACAATGCTTTAGGCGTGTGTTTGTATTGCTTTTTTTATGCCTATTTTTACCGGAGGGAGGTACAGCAACCATGACGATTAAGACAATATTAAACAATAACGCCGTGATAGCCATTGATGATAATGAAAAGGAGGTTGTTATTGTAAAGAACGGGATAGGGTTTAACAGCAAGAAGGGGATGGTGCTGAAGGACAGTGATATGGAGAAGGTATTCATCCTTCAGGAAAAGAATGTTTCCGATGATATGATACATCTGCTGTCACTGATAAGCGAGGAATACATAGAAGTCTCCAAGAAAATAGTGGATTATGGCCGCACGGTCTTAAAGACAGGCGTCCATGACAGCATTTACGTTACCCTTTCCGACCATATTGAACTGGCTGTGTCCAGAAAGAAAAAGGGAATCGCCTTTGACAATGCCATGACCTGGAGCATTAAGAAAACCTACCGTGAAGAATACCACATCGGAGAGGTGGCTTTGAAAATCATCCAGATTGAGTGTGGTGTCACCCTTCCCGAGGAGGAGGCAGGTCTTATCGCACTGCACTTTGTCAATGCCAAGATCCACAATGAACCGGAAGTAACCCATGACTTTGCATACATTTCCGTATTTGTACAGGACCTAATTAATTTCATCAAATACTTCCTGTGTACGGAAATGGACGAAAACTCCCTGGAGTACAACCAGCTGCTCAGCTATCTCCAGACCCTGGCCCTGGTACTGGATGACAGAAAGGCTGCCGAAGGCAGTTCCGACAGCCGGTATCATGAAATGCTCCAGTATGCAAAAGTCTATTTTAAAAGGGCTTATGACTGCAGTGACCGTATCCGCAGGTTTACCAAGGAAAAATATGACCTGGAAATCCAGCCTGAGGATATCCTGCACCTTACCATGTACATCAACAAATTCATTAAAAAGGAGTAATGACCTATGTCCAATCAAGAACTGGCCGCCAGGATAATTGAACTTATCGGCGGAAACAGCAATATAAGCCGGGCCGCCCACTGTATGACCCGTCTGCGGCTTAATTTACACAACAACGATTTAATCCAGTTAAAAGAAATCGAGTCCCTGAAAGGTGTCTTGGGGGCACAGATGCAGAACCAGCAGCTTCAGATCATCATCGGCCCCCAGGTTGGTTCCCTGTATAACGAGATTGCCGCCCAGGCCGATATAAATCCTGCTGCCGATGGACCAAAGAATAACCAGAAGCTTTTTACCAGGTTCCTGGATATCCTGTCCGGCATCTTCCTTCCGGTGATTCCCGCCATTGCGGGCGCCGGTATGCTGAAGGCTATCATCGCACTATTAAAGGCGGCTAACCTGGTCCAGGTGGACGGCTACACCTTCCAGCTGTTTAACATGATGGCGGACTGTATTTTCTATTTCCTGCCCTTTTTCCTGGCCGTGTCCAGTGCAAAGATATTTAAGACCAATGCCACTCTGGCCGTTGCCTTGGCAGCCGCCATCCTGCACCCTACCTTCACGGCATTTGTCAGCGCCGGGGATGTGACGGCCATTGAGTTTTTCGGCCTCCCTGTACGCCTGGTGAACTACAGCTATTCCGTCATCCCAATCGTGCTGTCTGTCTGGATATTAAGCTATGTATACCGTTTCGTGGATAAACACATGCCCAATATCCTGAAGGTCATATTCACGCCCACCGTTGTACTGCTTATCATGGTGCCTCTTGAACTCATAGTCCTCGGCCCGTTAGGAAGCTATGCCGGCAGCGCGCTGACCAGTTTCATTACATACCTCTTTTCTGTCAATGCCTTTATTGCCGGATTCGTGATGTCCCTTATCCGTCCCCTGACCGTTATGACCGGTATGCATCAGGGTTTTACCCCGGTAATATTCCAGAACCTGGCTGAACTGGGCTATGATATGCTGCTGCCCACCATGATGATGTCCACCATGGCGCAGTTCGGAGCCACCGCGGCCATGTATTTTTGCGTAAGGAACCGGGAGAAAAAGTCCCTCATCGTATCGGCCAGCTTTTCCGCCATCATGGGTATTACAGAACCCGCTTTATATGGTGTGCTCATAAGCTATAAAAAGGCATTTTTCGCTGCCTGCCTTGGAGGCGCGCTGGGCGGAGGTTATATCTCCATGACCCATTTCCACCTGCTGAGTTTTGCTTCCTCCAGTATTGTCAGCCTGCCCCTGTATTTCCAGTCCAATGTATCCAATGTACTGATTGCCATTGCCATCAGCATCGCATCCGCATTCGTGCTTACGCTAGTTTTAGAAAAGACGGACGCGGCGGCGGACAATAGTGCCTCCTGCGGATTCCCGGACACCCCACAGGAGTCCACGGACACATTTCCGGCGGATACTGCAGCCCCGCTGCTCCACAGCGCTGTGATTTCCGCTCCGGTAAGCGGGCACATCACCCCTTTATCCCAAGTGCCTGACAACACCTTTGCATCCGGTATCCTGGGTGACGGCTTTGCCATCGTGCCTGCGGACGGGACCATCCATGCGCCTGTGGACGGCACGGTCACTGCCCTCTACTCGTCCAAGCACGCAATCGGCATCACCAGCCTGGACGGCCTGGAAGTCCTGGTCCACATCGGACTTAATACAGTGCAGCTGGAGGGCAGGTATTTTGAAGCATATGTTAAAAGCGGTGATAAAGTCAAAAAGGGGCAGAAGCTGATTACCTTTGATTTATCTTCCATACAGAAAGAATATAATCCCATAACACCGGTACTGGTGCTTAACAGCAATAAAAAACTGGATTTCCTGAAGGAAATGAATGAGTCCGTAACTGCCAACACGGATGTATTACAGGTAGGATTTGAATAAGGAGGATACACATGAGACAATTTAAGGATGATTTTTTATGGGGCGGCGCAACTGCCGCCAACCAGTTTGAAGGCGGTTGGAAGGAGGGCGGCAAGGGCCTGTCCACCGCTGATGTAACCCGTTTTAAGCCGGATGTGGATGTGGAGGATATGCAGAAACAATGGGAAATCACCTCTGCGGACATTGAGGAAGCCATCCGCACACAGGATTCCACCTATTACCCCAAGCGCCATGGTTCTGATTTCTACCATCATTATCAGGAAGATATCGCACTGATGGCCGAGATGGGCTTTAAGGTATTCCGCATGTCCATTGCCTGGTCCAGGATTTTCCCAAGAGGCGATGAGGAAACCCCCAATGAGGAAGGTTTGGCATTCTATGACCGTGTTTTTGACGAGCTGCACAAATACGGCATCGAACCCCTGGTCACCATGTCCCATTATGAACCGCCCCTGGCTTTTGTGACCGAATATGACGGCTGGTACTCCAGGGAATCTGTTACATTTTTTACACGCTACGTGACAGCCATCTGCAACCGCTACAAGGATAAAGTAAAATACTGGCTGACCTTTAACGAGGTGGACAGTGTCATACGCCACCCATTTATGACAGGCGGTCTTATAGAGGACCATTTTCCTTCCCATGAAGCCTTTGAACAGGCCATATACCAGGCCATGCACCATCAGTTTGTAGCCAGCGCCCTGGCCACGAAAATCTGCCATGAAACCATTCCCGGCTCCAAGGTCGGCTGTATGCTGACCAAGCTGACCTTCTATCCTTATACCTGCAGACCGGAGGATGTGCTGAAGGCCCAGCAGGATATGCGCGCTACCCTTGCCTTTGCAGACGTACAGGTATTCGGCCGATATCCTGCTTACCTGAAGGCTTTATACAAGAAGAAAAACATTGTGCTGAAAAAGGAAACAGGGGATGATGAGATACTTGGAAGTTACCCAGTGGACTTCATTTCCTTCTCCTACTACTCCTCTTCCTGTTCAGCCGCTGACACCACGGGGCTTGATGTGGCCGAAGGCAATACATGTGCCGCCATCAAGAATCCGTATCTGAAGGCGAGCGCATGGGGATGGCAGATTGACCCTGTGGGACTGCGCATTTCCATGGTGGATCTTTATGACCGCTACCGCCTGCCGCTGTTCATTGTGGAAAATGGACTGGGCGCCCAGGATGTGCCGGAAGCAGACGGAAGCATTCAGGATGATTACCGCATCCACTACATGCAGGAGCATATCAAAACCATGTATGACGCAGTGACCGAGGACGGCGTGGAGCTGATGGGCTACACCTGCTGGGGCTGTATCGACCTTGTGTCCAACTCCTCCAACCAGATGAGCAAGCGGTACGGCATGGTCTATGTGGACTGCGATGACTATGGCAACGGTACATTTAACAGGAAAAAGAAAAAATCCTTTGACTGGTATAAGGAGGTAATTGCCACCAACGGGGCCAGTGTCCTGGACAGGTAACGCCCGGCGGTAAATCGCGGACAGGTAACGGACAGGCAGATTCGACGGACAGGTAAATCACAAATTTCCTGTTGACAAATCCCCTTCCATATCTTATACTGATTTCCATAAATAGGGGAGCTTATTGATAGGCTGAGAGGAAGTTGTGAACTTCGACCCATGAACCTGATTTGGATAATGCCAACGTAGGGACCCATGAAGCAGCTTATATGCGGGAATACCTTGGTATTCCCGTTTTTTATTGCGTTAAAGCCAGATATCTTACATCCGGCTGTCTTAAAATCCATATTGGTAAACAGAGTGAGCAGATGTTCACGAAGGGGTGCACCACCGCGGGTGTATTGCTTCGTGAACTTTTTTTATGCTGATATCGCACAACAATCCCGCAGGGAAAGGAGGTGGAACAATGGCCGCCATCAATGGCATCAACGTCGTACTGACGCAGCCCGTGTCCGTCCGGACATATCTTCTGGAACACAATTACCGTCTGGACCGCATTGCCGTGGAGCTGAACGGCAGCATACTGCCTAAAAACAGCTATGACACAACCGCTTTGACGGACAGTGATGTAATGGAAATCGTAAATTTTGTAGGAGGAGGATGATTATGGCTGATACAGTGACCAGGGAACAGCTGCAGGAAGCCCTGCGGGAACGGCATACCCCAGAGGTCCAGGAAAGGCTGGACCATGCGCGGATTGCCGTGGCAGGGCTTGGAGGGCTTGGCTCCCATGTGGCATCAGCGCTGGCAAGGATTGGCGTGGGGCACCTGCATCTCATCGACTATGACGTGGTGGACATTACCAACCTGAACCGGCAGCAGTATACGGCCAGGCATCTGGGAAGATACAAGACAGATGCGCTGGCAGAAGCACTAAGGGAAATTAACCCATATCTGGATATTTACACGGACTGCGTGAAGGTGACAGAGGATAACCTGGTTTCCCTGTTTGACCGGGAAACCATTATCTGCGAGGCATTTGACCGTCCCCAGGCCAAGGCCATGCTGGCCAACGGCATACTGGCCCATTTCCCCGGCAAATATCTGGTGGCCGCATCCGGCATGGCCGGCTATGGCAGCAGCAATGCCGTGATTACCAGGAAAGCAGGGAAACACTTCTACCTCTGCGGGGACGGCATCTCGGATCCTGAATCCGGATACGGCCTCATGGCGCCCAGGGTAATGCTCTGCGCCGCCCATCAGGCCAACATGATTGTACGGCTGATCCTCGGTGAGGAGGAGGCGTAGGGCGTGTTGAAACATTCACAGCAGACACATCAAACATATTAAAAAGGAGATTTCATACCATGACAGACAACATCATTGAGAAAGACCGCGACCCGCTCATCCTGGGAGGGCATACCTTCACCTCCCGTTTCATCCTGGGTTCAGGCAAATATTCCCTGGATTTAATCCACGCTGCCGTGGAACAGGCAGATGCCCAGATCATCACCCTGGCCCTGCGCAGGGCAAATGAAGGAGGGCTTGCTAACATACTGGACTATATACCGGAGCATGTCACCCTTCTGCCCAATACCTCCGGGGCCAGGAATGCGGATGAAGCCGTGCGCATAGCACGCCTTGCCAGGGCTGCAGGCTGCGGGGACTTTGTAAAGATAGAGGTCATCCACGACACGAAATACCTGCTGCCCGACAATACCGAGACCGTGAAGGCAACCGAAATCCTTGCAAAGGAGGGCTTTGTGGTCATGCCCTATATGTACCCGGACCTGAACGCAGCCAGGGACCTGGCCGATGCGGGCGCCGCGTGCATCATGCCCTTGGCCGCTCCCATCGGAACCAACAAGGGGCTGTGCACAAAGGACTTCATCCAGATTCTCATTGACGAGATTGACCTTCCAGTCATCGTGGATGCGGGAATCGGACGTCCATCCCAGGCATGCGAGGCAATGGAAATGGGGGCGGCTGCCATCATGGCCAACACAGCCATTGCAACCGCAGGGGACGTGCCCGCCATGGCCCATGCATTCAAGCTGGCAATTGAATCCGGGCGGCAGGCATATCTGGCCGGACTCGGGAGAACCCTGGATAAGCAGGCCAGTGCCTCCTCCCCCCTGACCGGATTCCTTCATGACTGAACCACAGAAAGGCAGATGCTATGTCCAATAACAAGAATGAAACCAATGTACTGAATAAAAGTATACTGAACACCCAGGTACAGCAGGACCTGGAAATGGAGCGGACCGACCACATGGCCTATCTCCCGGACATGGAGGTCCTTGATTCCGGCATTGACCGCCAGGTCCTTTCCCTGATGGAGGCCTATGACCCGGCGTCTTATACGGCGGGCGATGTAAAGGCCGCCCTGAACCATGACATGAGAAACCTTGAGGATTTTGCAGCCCTCCTCTCCCCCGCCGCGCAGCCCCTCATTGAGGAGATTGCCAGGGCGGCACAGTCAGAGACAAGAAAACATTTCGGCAACTCCATCCAGATGTTCACTCCCATCTATATTGCCAATTACTGCGAAAACTACTGCATTTACTGCGGGTTTAACTGCAAGAACAAAATCCGGCGGGCAATGCTTGACCCGGAACAGATTGAGGAGGAAATGAAAGCCATTGCCGCCACCGGCCTGCAGGAAATCCTGATACTTACAGGCGAAAGCCGCAGCCAATCCACGGTCCCCTATATCGGGGAGGCCTGCCGGATTGCAAGGAACTACTTTAAGGTCATCGGGCTGGAAATCTATCCCCTTAATTCGGATGAATATGCCTATCTCCACGGATGCGGGGCTGATTATATAACGGTATTCCAGGAAACCTATGATTCCGGTAAATACGAAACCCTGCATCTGTCCGGTCATAAACGATGTTTCCCTTACCGTCTCAACACCCAGGAACGGGCCATTAAAGGCGGTATGCGGGGCGTTGGCTTCGGCGCCCTCCTGGGGCTGGCGGATTTCCGCAAAGACGCATTCGCAACCGGCTGCCACGCCTGGCTCATTCAGAGGAAATACCCCCATGCTGAGATTGCATTTTCCTGTCCAAGGCTTCGGCCGATCATCAACAATGACAGAATCAATCCCATGGATGTACACGAGACACAGCTGCTTCAGGTGGTATGCGCTTACCGCCTCCTGATGCCGTGGGCCAGCATCACCATCTCCACCAGGGAGTGCGCCCGGGTAAGGGACAACCTGGTTTCCATTGCCGCCACCAAGATATCGGCAGGTGTGAGCACGGGCATCGGCAGCCATTCAGATGAAATCAAGGAGAAAGGGGACGACCAGTTTGAGATATCGGACGGGCGGAGCGTGGATGAGGTGTTCCATGACCTGCTTGCGCGGAATCTGCAGCCGGTCATGAGTGATTATATCTATGTATGAGAATCTGATAACGGACCCCGGACTGAAAGGACACATCCTGGCGGTCACCAACAGGAACCTCTGTTCCAGACCTTTTGCGGAACAGATCCGCCGGGTCTGCTGGTTCCATCCGGCCGCCCTAATCCTGAGGGAAAAGGACTTGCCGGATGCTGAGTATGGTGAACTGGCCAAAGAGGTGATGAAGATATGCAGGGAATATCAGGTTCCCTTCATTGCCCACAGCTTCATGGAAACAGCCCGCCAACTGGGCGCGGATACAATCCATCTCCCCCTGTGGCGGCTGAGGGAGGCATCCGGCACAGGCCTTCTGGATGGTTTTAAGACCATAGGCGTCTCTGTCCACAGTGTGGAGGAAGCCCTGGAGGCAGCGGCCCTTGGGGCCTCCTACCTCACTGCCGGACATATCTATGCCACGGACTGCAAAAAAGGGCTGCCTCCGCGCGGAACCGGCTTCCTGCGCGCGGTCTGTGAAGCGGTTGACATCCCTGTCTATGGAATCGGCGGCATCCGCCTGGATGAGGCACAGATAAAGGAAGTGCTGGGATGCGGGGCAGCCGGAGGATGCATCATGTCGGGAATGATGGGGATCTAGGATAGGAACGGATTTCCAAACACGCCCTAAGACAAAAAACAGTTGACGCCGCCCCCCTGGCAGCAGTAGAATTAACCCACAGCAGACCTTTTTACAGGGTAATGAAATCATATAGAAAAAGAGGCTTACATCCATGGGATTCCTTATAAAACCAGCCGCCTTCGGCGCACTGATACTGGCAGGCTGCCTGCTCAGGCACAAGAACATCTTAAGCAGCAATGACCAGAAGACATTCAGCAGGCTTGTGCTCAACATCACGCTGCCTGCCGCTGTCATCCACTCCTTTTACGGGTTTGAAAAGGAACCATCCATTTATCTCATGATTGTCCTGGGTTTCCTGTGCAGCCTCCTCCCCTTTCTGGCAGCCTACTGCCTGACAGGAAAGCTGGACCGCCGGGACCGGATGTTCACCATGCTTAATATGGCAGGATACAACATCGGCTGTTTTACCCTGCCCTTAATCCAGAACTTTTTCGGCCCGGCCGGCTCCGTGGCCGCCTGCATGTTTGATACCGGCAATGCCGTGATGATGACCGGAGGTTCCTATGCCCTGGTAACCACCCTGCTTCATCTGGATACCGGGGACAATGGCTCCGCGCAGACGCCTGTGTGGAAAAGGTTCCTGGGATCCATTCCCTTTGACACCTATATGCTGATGCTGGTTTTCTCCTCCATTGGGATCCGGATTCCCGGCTGGCTCGACGCCCTGCTGGAACCGGTCTACCAGGCAAACAGCTTTCTGGCCATGCTGATGATTGGGATGATGCTGCGGCCTGTCCATGGCAGCGCCGCCCTCAGGAACACCATGCGGGTCATCCTGGGACGGCTGTTATCTGCCTGCATTTTCTCCCTGTCCATTTACCACTTTGCGCCCCTTTCCCTGGAAATGCGGCAGGTGCTGGCCGTGACCGTATTTGCCCCGGTCAGTACCCTGGCTCCTATCTATACGGAAAAATGCAAGGGGGACACGGCCGTATCCAGCTTTACCGCCTCTGTGTCCATCATCATCGGACTATTCGTCATGTCCGGCCTGGCTATGTGGTTCCGGCTGTAGCGGCAGTAGCTATTTGACGGTCCATGCTTTATCTGTGAAATAAACGCTTCTGGCCAGCTTCAGTACATCCGTATCTTCGTATAAATCCGCATTCAGTGAAATGGAATACACCTCACTGCTGTCCGGCTTTGCAAAGAATACATACCACATACGGGAGGTCTGGTCCTCCTCCGGCACAGGTCCGTACTCAGCTTCCACGTCCTCCAGTGAGGCAGCCGTGTATAAATCATGCTGTACCAGGACCAGCAGGGCAGGGGCCTCACAATCAATGACCCTGACCGGTTCCGTGATGAACACGGAATGGTTCCAGGGAAGACCGATGTCTGCCAGTTCGCCCTGGCTGAACCTGCGGTTTGGCCATCCGCCCGAATAGCGTTCCACCGCTCCTGCTGCCCACCATGAATGGGGAACAAAATCATAATCAATATGGGAAGCCAGCTGGTCCAGACGTTTTATGTCTTCCGGGTCTGAGGCCGCGAATACATTTCCCCCTGTACTGCTCAGCGCCTCCGTATACCCCTGGTTGGACAGCCCCCGGGGCAGCCGGTACGTCAGGTAATCCGTCATGGCTGTGTGGGTATCCAAAAAGCGGCGGATGCCCTCTTCATCCGGAAGCGTCATCCTATAATGCTTTACATCTTCCGGCGTACGGTAAATATTCAGCATCTCTGAGGTTGGCTGGCGTACCAGGATGATGTCCTCCAGGCTGTCGTCCTCCCTGCGGTATGAGATAGTAAGCGAGTACAGTTCCCCCTTATAATAAAACATGTAGGATTCAAACCAGTCAAAGTAATCCCCCTGTTCCTTGTCGTCCCTATCATTCGGTTCAGGAAAATCCGCGGTCCGCGCAGCCAGATCTTCCGTATCACGGATTCCGGCCAGGCGTATCACGTCTTCAGCCGTGATGGATTTGGCTTCTGTTCCATCCGCCCCGCCATCTTCCGGCTTCAATCCTTCATCCATTACCTCAGGCGCCTCCCTTATCTCCTCCGGTATCCAGATTCCATCTGCCCCAAAGGGCTGAATCATGGAAACAGCTGCCTGGCTTTTATCCGGGAACGTATAGACAGCCACCGTCATTTCCCCGTCCTTCACAACAGCTGCCTCCCCTCCCTGGAGGTTCAGGAGCATTTCCATGGACAGTCCTGGGGACAGCAGGTCCTGGTATACCATGTCTGTCCGGGCATTCCGGTTCAGGGTTTCCGCCATTCCTTCCCGCCTGTAGTCCATGGCGGTTCCTGCAATCCCGCCGCTGTATGCCTCATAAAATTCGGCGGCGGAATGAATCGTTTCATATTGGGTCAGATGGCTCTGGTCCACATACCAGACACCGTCTGTCTTCTTCCAGGTAATCCTCTCCTTCCATACCCACCGGTGGGGATCGGAGGTCATGGCATAGTAGGTAATCACAGACTGGTTATCCTGATTATGGATCTGGAAGACATGGTCCATGGGCCATGGACTGGACCACCCAAAACTGATATACGGATCCTCCGGCAGTGACATCACCGGTTCCATCCCATAAAAACCTTCCGGACGTTCCGGATCATACATACCATACAATGCCTTCCCATCCCTGTCACAAAATGCCCTGGCCCACTGCTCTGCCCTGATTCTTATATCATCCTCCTGCTGCCTCCCCGTATAGGTGCACACCGCCAGCCAGGAAAGCGCGGATACAATCAGGACAGCCATGATTCCAGTGGTTTTCGGATGCTTTGCCAGAATGGAAATCCGCTCCTTCACGGCCTTTTTCCCGTTCCACATGTCCGAGGAAATATTCAGGAATCCAGACACTGCCCTGTGTTTGACCGTCAGGTCAATCAATGTCCTTCCATAGGAAAACCGTTCCTCCTCCCCCAGGCGGCGGACCGCATCCGCATCACAGGACAGCTCGCAGTCACGTTTGGATAAGAACGCAGCCGCCCATACCAGCGGGTTTATCCAGTAGCAGCAAAGAAGGACGCAGCGAAGCCCTCCCCAGATATGGTCACGGCGCCGGGCATGGCAGTCCTCATGGACCAGCACATGCCGCATGCGCTTCTCATCCCCCACCATCCCCTTTGGAAGGTAAATGGCCCGGTCACCCAGATATGACATGAAGCAGGGGGTAGCCAGGCCCTCAACCCAATATACGGGAAGCGCTGTGGCTCCATATGTATCCCCGCCATAACCTTCCCTGTTTCTGTAAATGCGCCAGGAAAAACGTAAATTAATCCAGAGCATCCATATAAATAAAAGGATGCCGCCCGCTCCCCACAAAATCAGGATAATCATCTGCCAGTCAATCCCCGCAGCCCGCTGGACCATGGTGGCAGGGGCAGTATAATGCGTCACCTGGCCGGAAGACAGGTTATGGACCAGCGGTCCCAGGTCCGGCCTTGAAACAGCCTGTTCCCGGATGGTTTCCGCTGCATTCATCACACTGAACGGGCTTGTCATATTCCCCATCCAGCCCAGCACCGGATAAAACCAGGGCATCACCAGCCTAAGCGCCGCAAGCCCCCATATGCCGTACTGAAGCTGGGGACTGATCCTTCCCCTTAAAAGGAAACGGAGAAGGATGATTCCCAGGATCAGGACCGATGATGTAATCAATGTCTCAACCATGGCGCCCCTCCTCTGCCTTATCGAGGATTGCCTTTAAATCCTCAATCTCCTCATCGGATAACTCACTGGAACTGACCATGGCATTGACCATCAGGCTTAAGCTGCCCTGGTACACGCGGTTTAAGAATCCCCTGGTCTCCTCAAGGACCGCTCCATCCCTCTCAACAGAAGGATAGAACAGCTTGGCCCGTTCCCCCTCCTCATGGCGGACAGCCCCCTTGGCTTCCAGCCGCTTCAGCATGGTGATGATTACATTCCTCCCCCATCCGGTTGCCTGCTCCAGTTCCTTTGTGAGCTGGGTGATTGTTTTGGGCGGATTCTGCCATAAAAGGTTCATTAATTTCCATTCGCCGTCTGATAGGTTGATTTTTTCCATGTTCGGTCCTCCGGATTCCTGTGATTTGATATTTCCATGTTTTTAATAGCCCTGCATCTTCAATACTGCCATTTTTAAAATTCCTGTAAAAACCATATTTAGTATACATTCGTATACTAACATTGTAAACTCATAACCTATTCCTGTCAATACGGAATCCTGTTTACCATCGCTTGCCATCGCTTTTATATATGCCCTTGCCTTTCCCCCAAAAATATCCTATGATTAAATCAAATACGGATGAAAATCCTATATGGGGAAAGGCGGTAAGCAATGGCAGATTATCCTGATATATTAAAAAAAGAGCATTTGACAAACGAGGAACGGAAATGCATCTGCAATCAGATGATGACCACGGAAAGCCATATGGAACAGCTGATACTGAAACATTTTACTGATGAAGATTTCCGAAAGGTCTGGGAGCGCAAGATAGGCGGCGGGGTTATAGGAGGCAAGGCGTGCGGCCTGCTTGTGGCGAGGAAACTGATAGAGCAGGACATGCCGGAATACTCCGGTCATATTGAACCGCATAATTCCTTTTTTGTCGGCACGGATGTATTCTACCGCTACCTGGTGCTGAACCGCTGTGCCGAGCTTAAAGCCAGGCATACACTGGAAAAGGAACATTTTAAGGAAACAGAAGAACTGACCAGCCGGTTAAGGAACGGCATGATTCCCGATGATATACGGGAAGAGCTGGCAGACATGCTGGACCATTATGGAACCACCCCTATCATTGTACGCTCCAGCAGCATTATGGAGGACGGATACGGCAATGCCTTTTCCGGCAAATACGAATCCATCTTCTGCATGAACCAGGGAACAAAGGAAGAACGGCTGGCGGAACTGGAGGATGCCATCCGCCGTGTCTATGCCAGCGTGATGAATGAACAGGCCATTGAGTACCGCCGGAAACGCCATCTATTGGATGTGGACGAGCAGATGGCGCTGTTAATCCAGCAGGTGGCAGGACAGGCTTACGGCAGCTTTTATTTTCCGGCCGCAGCAGGAATGGGCTGTTCTTACAATCCATATAAGTGGATGGAATATCTGAATCCCGAGGCCGGCATGCTGCGCATGGTAGCAGGACTTGGCACCCGCGCAGTGGAACGGACCCCCGGGGATTACCCCCGCCTCATATGTCTGGACCGGGCACAGGCCAACCTGCGCACCACCATGGCGGAGCGGCACAAGTTCTCCCAACGGAAGGTGGACGTCCTGGACTTTGCCGCCAAACAGCTCTGCACCAAACCCTTGGAGCAGATTATAGAGTTACTGCCAAAGTGGCAGAAAAAAATGGTCCTAAGCAGGGATACGGAGGCAGAAGACATGCTGGCGGAACGCCATATCTACAGGAAGATATACTTTGCGGACTGCCAGGGACTGGTGGATGACATGGATTTCATACATATGATGCGCGCCCTCATGAAAATGCTGGAAACAGCATACGGACGCCCCGTGGATGTGGAATTTGCCGTTACCTGCCCGGATGAGGACAGGTGGAAACTGAACCTGCTGCAATGCAGGCCCCTTCAGGCCGCCCGTTCCGAACAGGTGCGGATTCCGGAAGGCGTGGACCATGAGCTTCTGTTTGACGTGCGCAGGACATCCATGCGGCGTTCCAAGGAAGAACGGATAGATTACATTGTCTGGGTGGACCCCCAGCAATACTACGAATACACCTATGCGAAAAAACCGGACGTGGCGCGGTTCATCGGCAGGATAAACCAGCGCTTTGAAGATACGGATTACAAGCTAATGCTTCTGGTGCCCGGAAGGATCGGCACCTCATCCCCTGAACTGGGTGTCCCGGTAGCTTATTCCGAAATCAGCCAGTTTAACGCCATCTGCGAAGTTGCCTACGATAAGGCGGGATACCACCCGGAACTGTCCTATGGCAGCCACATGTTCCAGGACATGGTGGAAGCAGACGTCTACTACGGCGCCATCAATGACAACAGCAAGACACGCCTTTACCAGCCGGAGCTGCTGGCTGGCTGCCCGGAGATACTGGCCGGACTCTGCCCGGAGGAGCCGGAGATGCTGCGGATCGTAAAGTTATATGACGTCAGGAAATGCAGGGCCAGCCTGACCCTGGACGCCCACGAAGGGCGGGCGGTGTGCAGGATTCAAGGCATGCAGGATTAAAGATATGCGGGAGGAATGAACAGGACCTCCCGCTACTGCACTTCCTTTTTCTGCGCCGCCTCCTCAGGCAGCCAGTCCGCCTTCAGATAATACGCCAGCATTCCAATGGCACATATCACCCATGTAACCGGCCAGCCGGTCATGACCACAAACAGGTTGTTGGTCATGGGAACCGCTACCATAAGATAAATCTGTCTCAGGACAACAAAGCATCCCAGCATGAAGTACATGGGAATCTTGGAAAGACCTGCGCCGCGCAGTGCCCCATTCAGAATCTGTACCACCGGAAGTACAATATATGCATAGGAGAAGATACGCAGCATGCCGCTTCCATTGGCAATCACCTGTGCATCGTCCGTGAAAACGCCAATCAGGTACGGCGCAAAGAAATACATGCTCACGGACCCAACCAGGATGACCAGGGAGCTCATCACCCATGCGGCCCAGATTCCCTTCTTCACGCGCCTGTACTGCTTAGCCCCGATGTTCTGTCCCACAAACGTGGTAATGGCCATATTAAAGCTCTGCAGCGGCAGCTGGAGGAACCCGTCTATCCGGATGGTCGCGGAATATCCGGCCATGGCAGTGGCGCCGAACCGGTTGATATACGACTGCACGATTACATTGGAAAAAGATGTAATGCTCTGCTGCAGGGCCGCCGGGAAACCAAAGGCTATGATTTTCTTAACCATCTTTTTATGAAAATGTATCTTGCGCAGCTCCAGCTTATAATCCTCCTGGGTATGCATGAGCTTGTACATGACCATGGCGGAACTTACTGCCTGGGCGATGATGGTGGCAATGGCCACACCTGCTATCCCCATATGGAATCCGCACACAAACAGGAAGTCCAGCGCAATATTCACAAGGCTGGCAACTGCCAGATAGATAAGCGGGTGCCTGGAATCCCCCACCGCGCGCAGGATACCGGACCCCATATTATAAAACAGGGAAAATGTCATGCCTCCAAAATAGATGGTCAGATACAGGGAGGAATGCGGCAGCACCTCCTCCGGCACCCCGATGGCCCTTAAAAGGGGCTTTGTAAGAAGCATCCCCGCCACGGTAAACACCACGCTGAGAAGGGCGGTCAGCGCAATGGAGCTATGGACCGCCTTACTCATATCTTCCTTCCTGCGTCCGCCGAAATACTGGGAGATGACCACGCCCGCCCCCGCCGATAAGCCCATGAAAAAGCCCACCAGCATGTTAATCACCGGCGTGGACGCCCCCACGGCCGCCAGGGCATTGGTATTCACGAAATTTCCCACCACATAGGAATCCACGGTATTATAAAGCTGCTGAAAGAAATTACCAATCAACAGCGGAATGGAAAACCATAGTATGGATTTGAATATACTTCCCTTAATCATGTCTGTATTTGCCTGCTGCAAGATAACACCCCATTTCCCAATTAAAAATCCTCTTAAAAAGAGAAAGCAGACCATCACGAATCCGCTTCCTCTATCATACAACATTTACCAGTTATTTTCTATCACTATATTGGTTATGTAAAAATATTGTAAACACGCATCACTCAATATTCACCGCATATTTGATGACATGATCCTTTTTGTTCTCAAATATATCATATGCCTCCATGATATGTTCCAGCGTGGTGCGGTGTGTAATCAGACAGCTGGTATTAAGCCTGCCTGCGCGGATCAGTTCCATGATTTCCCCGCAGCAGGAGGCGTCCACTCCACCGGTCTTAAAAACAAGGTTTTTCCCATACATATCAGGAAGAGGGATGACCTGGGCCTCCTCATACATGGCCACCACGCAGACCACTGCATTGGGCCTTGCAATCTTCCAGGCAGTCTGGAAGGTGTCCTTTCCTCCTGCTGCCTCCAGGACCGCGTCCGCTCCCCGTCCCTCTGTAAGCCGGAGTACCTCCTGAACCACATCCTGTTTAAGCGGGTTAAGGATGATATCCGCCAGTCCCTGTTTCTTAGCAAGCTCCAGGCGTTCATCTGAGACATCAATTGCAATCACCCGGGCCGGGCCATACAGCCCTGCGCACATAAGGGTACACAGCCCGGTGGGGCCTGCCCCAATCACGGCAACCGTATCGGCCGGTTTGATTTCAGCCAGGGATGCGCCCCAGTATCCGGTGGACAGGATATCTCCGGTAAACAGGGCATCTTCATCTGTCACATCATCAGGAATATGGGTAAGGCCGTTATCCGCAAACGGTACCCTGACGTATTCAGCCTGCCCTCCGTCAATGCGGCATCCCAGTGCCCAGCCTCCATGCTCATCCGTACAGTTATTCACATAGCCCCTTCTGCAGAAAAAGCATTCCCCGCAGAATGTCTCCACATTAACCGCAACCCGGTCCCCCGGCTTAAAACGTTTCACATCATTCCCCACCTGGTCCACAATACCCACGAATTCATGTCCAAGGATGGTTCCCGGAATGGCCCTTGGTACTGCCCCGTGTTTAATGTGGATATCGCTGGAACAGATAGTGGTCAATGTCACCTTTATGACTGCGTCCCGTGAATCCAGAAGTCCTGGTAATGGCCGCTCCTCAAGCGCAACGGTTCCTGTATGTTTGTATACTACGGCTTTCATTGTTTTCTTTGACATATATCTCCTTTGCCGGACTTAACCGTCCTGCTTTTTACTTTGTTACTATATTATACTCCTCAAAAAGCTGCCTGCAAAACGCCTCATCCTTTACAGCCCTCTGCAGATCCCCAAGTCCGGATTCTTTTAACAGATGTTCCGACAAAGACGCAAAACCTTCAATTCCTTCGCTGATTCCTTCGCTAACCCTCTTACTGTATCCTCTCTCTCCTCAATCGCCTCACTCAAATTACACATCTGCCCCAACCCCTCTCCCAGTTCCTGTTCCATCCCCATACCATAGTCCCGTACCAGAACCTCCCTCTTTTCATCCACTGACATATCCGGTGACAGCAGTGTGCCCAAAAAGCCGTGGAGACTTCCCTTTGAATCCATGGTATCCCTTCCGTCCAGGCAAATGATGACTACCGACAGATTATCATTGCTGGATTTCAACTCTGGTATCCTGCCAGTCACATCCTTTTTGTTATCCGGTACTTTGACATGAAGGTCTTTCCCTTCATCCGTACCGCCTTATGCAGACAGGTTTCCAGACGGATAAAAGCTACTCCCATCCTGGATTCCTGCCTTTTTATAGAAATGTGATTGTTCGGCAGAAACTGCCAGAATGTGCGGATGCACATATCACTTAAATAATTTAAGACATCCCCAACGGACCGGATTGCAGGCTGGAATACAAATCCAGATTATAGATTCCATCTCTGACCGTATTATAGTATTATGGACAGGGTTAAAAGGCAGGACAAAGTCCCGGCTCTTTCAATCACACCTTTATCCGCTCTGCAATCTCATTCCCAATGGCAAGGCGCACACTGTCTTTTCCAATAATCATACTGTCCCTGCCCTGCAGGAACACATGAATCGTGCTCCCCTCCCTGATATCATGCTGATTCATGACATCCAGCGCCTGGGGACTGCCAAACATCCACTTAATGGTACATTCATTTCCTGCCTTTACTTCTGTTAATGACTGCATGATCACGCCTCCGTCCCTGCTGTCTGCTATCTGATTATAGTTTAAATGCCGCAAGGGCTGTTAGTCAACGGCAATGTGGGTTAGGGTATTTTAATCTTTTATCCATCCAAATAATACCGGTCCATTAAAAAGCAGGAATATCAAAGAAACTCAGAGAATGAAGGAAAGCCCGGGCTTTAAACCCAGGCTTTCCTTCATGGATCATTCTAATTCAAATTTCAGGATGGATACTATGCCTCATCCCTGCGTTTCCTGCTTACAGCAGTCATTACAAGGAAGATACCGGATAATACCAGTGTTAATTCTGTCCTTGCAGTTTCCTGCCCGGTCTTTGGAAGCCCGGCTAACGGGATTTCCCCGTCATCGATTAATGCAGGTAATTCAGGGGCTTCTGCCAACGGCACTTCCTGTTCCGGGATTGCGGTCATTCCCGGCCCGCCGGTTGCTGTTCCATATCTCCTCGATCCGCCGCCTCCGCCGCCGCCTCCGCTGCTGCTTCCGCCGCCCGGAGTATTGGAAGCTGTGTACATCAGCTTTATGACCACCCCATCTTCCACCATAACCCCTGCCTCAATCCATGCAGGTTCATAGCCCGTAAAAGTATATCCCGCATATGTATTCGGCTTTAAGGATTCTTCTGTCACAGGAATCATACCCGGATCGTCCAGCCATACTTTACCCGTCACGGTTTTGACATCCCTTGGCGATGTCTCTTCGTCCAGATAGTGCTCTACCCGGTAAGAAACCTCTTTCGTCTTCTCAGGGTCCTTATCAAAGATAACGTTGATGACATTCTCTTCCACATTGGTTGTGATTATAATGGATTCAGGCTCTACCCTTCCTACATCCGTGTATCCGTATGGAGCATATTTGGTCCTGTCTATATGCTGGCCGTTTATTACATCCTGATATCTCTGATTGGAAACCAGTTCTCTTCCAAGGAGATTACCCTCGCCCACTGTCTGGCTTGCATCGATGGCGTCTTTATAGTAGTTGACGGTATAGCTTAAATCGTCCCTCTTTGGCAGATAAACCCTGATGATATTCTTCTCGCTGTCATCCCCGATTTTGGCAATACTGTTGTCGAAATCAATGACGCCCTCTGCCTTATAGCCATCTGGTACTTTATCAGCATCCAGTATTCTATCTACCTGCAGATCGTTAATGGGCATACCCAGTGTTGCATCATCATAAGCCCGGTCTGCACCTGTAATATAGTTTTCATCTGCTATATGGTCTGTGTAGAACTTAACCGTGTAGCTTAATTCATCTACAACTACCTCTTCCTGATTAGATGGAGTACCGTCCACATAGCCGATATTGCTTAAAGTAGTTCCAGCTTCCGCCGTAACCCTGGTTACAATGATGATCTCCTTGCTATCCCTGGCTTCCAGTTCAGCAATTGTCCACCGAAGTGTACCATTGTCCAGCACCTCGTAGCCTGGTGTTGTTCCATCTGTGACAAGCTCCAGACCCATGGGAAGTTTATCCGTAACCTTTATATCCTGTGCTGAAGCATTTCCACTATTGGTAACATTGAGCTTATAGGTTACAAGTCCGCCTTTAACCGGCGTCTGGTTGTCGGCTGACTTTGCGATACCCAGTGAAGGGCCTGTTACTGTAATTTCAACCGGGTTGGACTCTCTTCCGCAAACCGTTCCGATGTTCTTAATCACGGTTTTTGCAGGTGTGCTGCCCTTTACCCTGGCTGTAATTGTAATTTTACTTTCTTCGCTTGGATTCAGAGGCGGAAGCATCCATGAGTATGTGTTATTCCCTCCAGAAATAGCTGCCCCTGTGCTTTCCGACCTTATAAACTCCAGATTGTCTGATAACCGGTCCTCTACTATGGATGGACCTGACATTTTGTTACCAGTGTTTTTTATGGTTAAGGTATAGACAACCTTATCTCCAGGTCTGGGGTCTGTCTTGTTAACTTCCTTTGTGATTACCAGGTTGCTGTCCATTACGGTTACTTTTTCTTCATTCGATGGAATATCGCCTACTTTAGCAGTATTGAATATCTCCGTTCCTGGGACAACCGAATCTTTAACCTTTACATATACCCATATGGATACATCACATTCTGCCTTTATGGACTTGATTGACCATTCATACTGGCCCTGGTCTACAGTTGAAGTGCCCGGGAAGGATCTCACAAATTCAAGTTCTTCCGGCAGTACATCTGTAATCCTCACATTTTTGGCTGTTGCATTGCCTGTATTCTTTACAGTTAAGGTATAGTAGAATGCTTCGCCTGGCTTTACAGCCTTTCGGCTGGCCTTCTTGGTTATTTCCAGCATACTGCCTGTAACTGTTACCGTTGAAGTATTGGACGGTTTATCATCTGCAAATGCCGTATTGCTGATTACGGTTTTAGGAGCTACCGTATCCTTGACTTTAACAGTAATCGTTATCTCTGCTTTCCCACATGGCTTGATACTACCTATCTTCCACTGGTACTGGTTACTGGTTTCATCTGATTTGTAAGGAGCCGGTGAAGACTTCACAAATTCCAGTTCCGGCACAAGTGTATCTGTTACGATTACATCCTTTGCATACTTACTGCTCTGATTCTGGATAGTCAGGGTATACGTAAACTCCTGCCCGGCCTCTACCTTATTGTCTTTCACATTGGCTTTCTTTGTTATCTTAACCTTATTGCCAATAACCTCCACTGTCTCTTTATTGGAATTTATGCATCCATTTAATAAGGTAGCGATGTTATGGATCTTGGTCTCCGGTTCTACGTTATCCTTTACTTTTACAGTAAGTACAATTTCCTTTGATGACTTGGCGTCTATCTGGTCAATCGTCCAGTTTATAGTATTCCCTCTGATTGATGTTGCTTCCGGATCAGCCTTAACAAATACAAGATTGCTTGATAACTTATCCTCAACCTTGACATTTTTTGCTGGGGCGTTTCCGGTGTTTTCAATCTTCAGGGTATAATTAAATGTCTGGCCTGGCTTAACCTGTTTCTCAGACGCTGTTTTTATGATTCCCAGACGGCTTCCCGTAACAGTTATGTTTTCGGTTGAGGTATGGGCTTCGTCAATATATGCTGTATTGGAAATCAGTGTTCCCGGCTCTGCCTTAGGGTCAACGGTCGCATGAATCTTAAATTCCAGTGTCCGGCCTGGTCCCAGATTTTTGATACTCCATGTATAGGTTCTTCCACTCCTATTTGCGCTTGGATATGTGGATATGTCCATCAGTTCTACCGGAACCGTATCCGTCACCTTGATATCCTTAGCCGCTCCATCGCCCGTGTTGGATACTGTGATTGTATAAGTAATCCTCTCACCTGGCTTAGGCGCTTTATTGTCCACCTTCTTCTCAATTTCCAGAATTGGTTCCTTCGGAATCTCTATCAGGTCAATATCTTCACTGTCGCTGTCCTTTACCGGCTGGTTATGCTTATCCTTTTCAGACGCCACTGCCTCGACCCTGTTTTCCAGTTCAAATTCACGGTTAAATACTTTCACATCTTCGGCCTGGATGGTGTAATCATAGGTAAATACAGCCGACTTTCCTGGTTCAATCTTATCGATTTTGGCATGTTCCCCTAAATCTATGGGGTTTCCACTGTTCATGATTTTGTCAGTGACAGTAATATTGGTAAGCGGGCGGTTGCCTTCGTTCTTTATTACTACCTTATATGTTATGATATCTCCGGCAGTTACACCACCCCTGGCAGCTTCCACCTTGTCCTCTGCATCATGTCCTTCGAACTTAGTCCCGTCCGCGGTAACTACCTTTATGATGTCTTTATCAACATCAATTTTATATCTGCCCGTCTCCGGTATCGGGGTGGTCTTAGCCACAAATACAACCGCTTTCGCGCCCCCTGGATAAACCTCTGAATGTTCCTCGGCATATTTGTTGGTGATTTGAGGTAATGGGTCTAATATCTTTTTACTTAAATCACTGCGCAGATACCATCCTTCCAAATCCTCAATACCGCTTGGAGGATCAGGTCTGTCATTTTCCTTCACGCTGGAATCTTTGAGCTTTTTACCGGTCTCATCTTCAAAAACAACCCGGTAATATCTATACTGCTCTTCTTCCCCATCGTATTTATCGCATCTCACATAAGAGATGACCCAGGCATTGGCATCAGGTCTGGTGGATACGTAATGCATATGCCGATCTTCTGGGCGGAATCCGTCTATCTGGTCACATTTACCCACTTCCTTTGGCAGGTGGGAATTGGTCTTTTTCCCCAGTTCAGCATACTGCTGGGCATTTATATAGATAGGAAATGTTTCATCGTCAATGGCCTGTACGAGTTCATCTTCAATCCAGTTCTTGTTAACCGTCTTGTCCGTGCCATCTGAACCGCGGTATACATAGTATCCATCCTGAAGCAGGTAATTGATTTCAACCTCTGCATTTCCTTTTCTGTCAAATGCATCTTTCGGAATAACAAGGTCGTTTATTTCCGCCATCTTTACGCCTGGATTCTTAAGCGCATCCAAGGTATAGCCATCATACCTGAATTGACCATTCTCGAAATTGCTTTCCTTTAACTGGACTTTATCCATCTGTACATATTTGTTATTGGTATCCGGATCCGCCAATATCTGTTTGATAGACAGGGAATAGCTCCAGTTCAAATTGTTGACGCCTGTGGCAAAATAAGTTGTAAAATGCTCTGCCTCAAAGTTGACCTGATTGACACCCTCTGTGTGATCCGGGGTAATTTCATTGACCAGCTCCAGATCATTAACATCCGCTGCCGCCAGTACCTCCGATGTGGTATCCACCTCTGTATTGATACACATAACGGCAATGGTATCAGAGCCTTGTGTTACCTCTTTTACCGGTGAACCGGAAAATGTAACCTGCACATATCCAATCCAGCTGTCGTTGTCCAGAACATTGCCATCGGCATCCTTCAGGGTTATGTCACATGCAACGATATCGGATATATTTCCCTCGGAAGACTCTGTCACCGCATCCTTTACGTTATCTGTCACATCTACAATCTCGGCAGTGGTTCCGCTTGGCAGTACGCCTGCGTTAGCCCTCAACGTAACTTTTACCCCATTATCAATGGTTTCTGTATATCTGAACTTGGGATATGATTTCTTAAGCACATCTTTTAATGACATGCTATAAATCTTTGCAGTGCTGCAATTCCCCATTCCCACCAAATCATGTTCGCCAGCTGTTTCTGTTTTAACTGTTTCTTCTGGCTGGACAGCCTCACTTCCAGTGGCAACATCCGGGGTGCCTGGAACCGGCTGTGTCTCCTCCGGATTCTGGGGAACTGTTTCTTCCGGTGTTTCAGGGGTGGAGGGTTCCGTTCCCTCAGGTGATTCAGGTACTGATGGTTCTGTCTCCTTTGGGATTTCCGGTGTTGATGGTTCTGTCTCCTTTGGGACTTCCGGTGCCGATGGTTCTGTCTCCTTCGGGATTTCCGGTGTTGATGGTTCTGTCTCCTTTGGGGTTTCCGGTACGGCCGGATTGGTTGGCGTCCCTGCCCCGGTTTCTCCCGCATCCCCGTTATCTACTGGCGGCAATGCCTCCTGGGGTGGTAATGTCTCCTTCGGAGAGTTGTCCGCCGCTGCCCCTTCTGTTTCCTTTGGTTCTTCTACAGATGGCTCATCCGTCTTTGTCTCTGTATCATCCGCAGATGCATGAGGCAGGTCTGCCGGCTCTTGCTTTTCTTCTGATTCCCCTGCTTCTTCTGACGGTTCTGCAACCCGTGGCGCATAGTTAACTGAAATCGATGCAACCGGTTCTGCCTGGATTTCCGGCTCCTCTGTCTTCTCCTGGGATTCCGGTGCTTCTGTTTCTTTGGACTGGGTTTCCTCGGGCTGGGATTCTGCCGGCTGGGTTTCCTCTGTCTTAGTTTCCTCTGTCTTAGCTTCCCCAGCATTATCTTCCGGAGGCGTTACCGATTCTTCCGTGGAACCTTCGGATTTATCCACTGACGTTTCTGTGGCTCCTGTGGCATCTGTTCCTGCCGTCGTGGTATTTTCTATTTCCACCACACTGTCATGCCCATCGCCGGCCTGGGTTCCATCATTCCCGTCCTGGTTCCCATCTGCTGCCGTGGAGTTCTGGGTATCACCATCATCTGACAGATTGCCGTCATTTTCCGATGTATCAATCACAATCTCCTCTGATGGTTTGGAAATAATCTCAATTTCATCATCCCCAAAGACATTCTCAAAGCTCTTAACCGTTACCTGTTTTAAACTTTTATCATCAACCCTGGTCTGACAGTTCAGTGTCACATCACTGTTGTTGATATACATCATGATGATTTCCTCATCACCGGTAACAGTATATGCATCATCTGCCTCCTCCGGCAGGCGGGCGAAGACACGAAGCTCCGCGTCCATGCCGCTTCCTGTTATCTCCGGAAACAGTTCATAAACCACACCGCTTCCAAAAAATAATTCATGGAATTTATCGACCGGACCGTTTGTAAAATCCAGATTTTCCTCACTGACTACATTGCCGCCAGCAACTGCCTCCTTTAGGGAAAGCAACAGATTACTTCCCGTTATTTCAAATTCCACCTCTTCTGCTGCACCTGCATAAGCAACATTCCAGTTGGCGCTGATATTGGTAAATGTCATTACCATCGCCATCATGAACGCAATAAGACGCTTCTGCCGGTTAAAAAAACTTCGTTTTCTGGCCCTAGACCTCTTTCCCCTCATACAACTACTCCTTCCATATATACTTTAAAATCACACAATGGCTATTCATTCTAATTTTAACAAATAGTGGTTACAACCCAGTCACAATTTGGAAATTTTCGTATGTTTTTTTTATATTCAGGGAAACAGGATGGCTGGATATGCCAGGAACTCTTATATACCATGATTTATGACGTAATAAAAGGGATATTTTGACCAAAAGAAGGGCGGCACCCTCCGGCTGATCCTTCAGCCATAAGGTGCCGCCCTTTTTTATTGGTTTAAATACTTTTACTTGTAACTTACTCTCGCCCGATGACTATCAGGAGTCCTCTTCTTTCCGCTTCCTGCTTATGGCTGTCAGCATCAGGAAGATACCGGACATCATCATTGTGAGTGTTGATTTAACAGAACTCTGTCCTGTCTTTGGCAGTGCTGCTAACGGGATTTCTCCGTCATCAATCACTGTTGGGTCTACTGGTGCTCCTGGAAGCTGTGCCAACGGTACATCTTCTGGAAGGATGGTTACGCCTGGGCCGCCATCGGTTGATGGGGTTACACGGCCTGGATTGCCGCCACCGCCACCGGTACCACCGCCGCCAGTGTTACGCACTTCTATATAGGTTACATAAATAGTTACCATCCCCTCATGGAACGTCTTCGGCTCGTTTCTGTCAATCACCTTATTGAACCTGTAGTTCGCCACCTGCTTCTGCTGTGGGCTGTAGGTCCCAAGGTAGGTCCCCGTCAGCGTCGCCATCTCCGCAAGCTCCGCCGCCTTGCTGTAGTCCGTGTCGTCCGCTACATACTCCACGTACTTCACGTCCACCGTCAGGTCCGCCCTCTTCGTGTAGGTCACGTAGATGGTCTCCATCCCCTCATGGAACGTCTTCGGCTCGTTTCTGTCGATCACCTTATTGAACCTGTAGTTCGCCACCTGCTTCTGCTGTGGGCTGTAGGTCCCAAGGTAGGTCCCCGTCAGCGTCGCCATCTCCGCAAGCTCCGCCGCCTTGCTGTAGTCCGTGTCGTCCGCTACATACTCCACGTACTTCACGTCCACCGTCAGGTCCGCCCTCTTCGTGTAGGTCACGTAGATGGTCTCCATCCCCTCATGGAACGTCTTCGGCTCGTTTCTGTCAATCACCTTATTGAACCT